>Ga0222662_1000083_pt1 | contig 90088 bp, 65 predicted proteins | sample AntAcemetagen600_FD_179821 | JGI IMG/M metagenome (GOLD analysis project Ga0222662, IMG submission 179821) | Saline water microbial communities from Ace Lake, Antarctica - #600 | ecosystem: Environmental > Aquatic > Non-marine Saline and Alkaline > Saline | place: Antarctica: Ace Lake... | reverse complement strand
TTGGTGCCATGGATGCCCTGACCCGTTTGTTCCATGGCAATCCGTTTATTCCGGAGTTCGATTCCTGATAATCGTAGGGCGGAGTAATGGTGGCCAATGTTTAAACTCCAACACTCCAATACTCCAATACTCCAAAGCGCACGGCTATGTCCCGGACGTCCAGTTAATCCTGGCTGCAATGGACCTGAGTAGTTACTCGCGATCTATCAAGAAACTTTTTCTCCCATCGATCTAGTTTTCTACGCAATTGCATTGTGGGTGGGATTTAAATACAGCTTCCGCGATCCAGAGGCTGTTCTGGCTGAACGGATCTCTGAGGGGAAGGCCTAGCCATTATCCTTTAAATGGTAATGTATTTTCCTTACAAAGAATTCCTACTGGATTAATCCGTAAGCGTAGAAGAAGAGTTTTCCTCTGGATTTACCTGTGGCCAGAGTTCAAAAGCACCCACCAGCAATTCCTGGAGACTTCCTCCGGGAGACATCGAAAAAATCGCTCGCTCCCCATTTAGTTTCAGTGAAATAGATTTGCCAGGCGGTTGCAGGGTCAGTTCTGAGGCGTCCGCCCTGTAGTGCAGGCAATCCCGCAAAAGATCATTATCCTCAATCCGGTCAATCGTCTCTTCCAGATCCGGAACTTGGCTCCATTCGTAAATCACCTGAGTGATGTGACCCGAGAGAATCGTCAAAACATCCGACTGGAGCAGAGTCTCCACCGCCGATGTGGGATGCACGATTGTCTCAAGGAGGTAGAGTTTTGGATTTGTCGGTTCCTGGTGTAGCAATAACTCCATACCGAAGAGCGGGGTCTCAATTTTCCCCTCACCATCGAGGCAATGAAAGCTCAGCTCTTTCCTTTTGAGACCCATGATGCTTCGGATGTCGTGGAACAAACGTTCCGTTCGCTCCGCCACGAGATCCTGCCCCACCTTCCGAATAAAGGAAACCGCGGCATCATAGTGAGAATCCGGTTCATGGTGTCGCCCGCCCTTTAGAAAGCCGGGCAAGGTTCGCACACGGCCCGTCTCCACTCCCATTAGGATTGGCTTGGAATTAATATCCATTCCCATTCCGTTCAAATAAGACATTTCATTAGCGTACTGCAAACCATGGATAACAAAGGTGCCATGAAATCTTGACTAGGGCCGCCACTCGTCGCCGCGCCGCCCTAATCCACGTAGGGTCCGGTACCTGCCGCCGCGCCTTCCCATAGAAGTGGACCGGGACGTCAGCCCCGGAGTCGTTGCGGTTCGATGGATCAGCATTCGGCGATTCTGTTCACGATCACAGGAGGTATTTTGCCATTTTGAAACAGCCTCCTCTCAAAGGCCCCCACGAAATCCGCCAAAGATATCAGCAGCAAACTAGAAACTGACAACAAGACGATAAAAGTGGGCGTCTCCGACTGGTAGCGGTTCACTCTCCGTCACGGTAACTTGTAAGCCTCCCGTGATGGAATCCTCAGTAACCGTAGCTGACCCCGTCCATTCACCCGAGATGTTACGGGTAGCAATGATATCCCAAGAATTCAGCGACAGATCCGGGCTGCGCTCGACAGCATAGCCCACCCCTACTGGAGCCGGGGAAGGAATCTGAAAAACAACGAGTCCCGGTTTTGTGACGCGTAAAAGTCGTTCGGATCCCGCGCTTGAAACCGCGGGATCCAGATCGAGACCATACTCGACTCCGTTGGAAATATCATCCGATTCAAAATCTTCCGATTCGGATGCAGTTTCATCAACCGTCGGTGTGGTTCCCATCGTGCCCAGGCTCCATTGGAAATAAGGTTCGGCATCAATAATGGTTGCCGTTGCCAGTGGATCTCCAATTACGACGCTCTGCCAGGAAAGTTGAGGAATCGAGCTCCAGGCTGCTTCAACAAAAGTTAATCCCTCGTCGAAAAACGCCTTTAGAAACGGATCGCTCTTGGAAATCCCGAAGGTAAAAGGTTCCCACACAGGGCCGGTGGCGAACGTTCCGCCAGCCGCAATCCACTCGGTTACCTGGGCCTGATTGATCGGCGGAGATACATCGCCTAGACCCGAGGCACCATAGCTTTCGTAAGCGCTAAAACTCGCTCCGGGCACTAGCTGTCCGGCGTAACTCGCCAGGTAATTTCTCTCTCCGCCACCCGAGTGATTCACCCCGTAAGAGTTCAAGTGTGCGACTGGCCCAGTCGTTTCAATAAGGGGGGAGAAACTGACTGTATCTGTCGCCCCAACAAGAAAAGCCCCCGTCTCATCAAATCGAAGGCGATCCCACGATGCTGTAAATCGTGCTGTTGCCTCTGCATAATCGTTGATGGCAGCACCCGATATCGGTTCCTCATACACCTGAAAAGGAGTCCCTCGCGCATCCGCATCAAATAGAAGCGCATCGGTTTGCCGACGGATAAAAATTGAGGCAGCCCGGTCTATCATAGACTTTACGTCCTCTACCGTATCTGCGTCCAATCGAGAGGTGAGATAAAGATGTCCGGCATCGAAAGGTTCTTCCTTTTGAAGGAATATAACTCTTCTGCGCATCGTATACCCACGCCACCATCCGTAAACCGTTTCATTTTGAAAGAAATCCCGATCGGGGTCTGCGATTCGGTTGCGATCAAATGACGAAAAGGCAGTTGTTTCCCGGAAATAGGGATTGTACACGGCTCGATCTGCAACAGAGTCCATCGAACCTCCCGCCTCCCCAGCCTCGAGGTCAAATTGCAGAAGCGTTAACTCAGAATCAACCGATGCGTAGGTCAGATCACCCTCTTCGTACGCAGCCTCAGCCGCATTCGGACTATCCCCCAGGTTGGGTGCACTCGGATCCAAATCCTGAACGCGGTGCGGAAGCCCCTTCGTCAGGACCAGAACTTCAACTGTCTCCTCCAGAGAGTTTCCATTGAGATAGGTGCGGATGGGGTTGCGGATTTTGGAAATAAAGTTGGCGTATGAAATAGTTCCAGCCGAAAGGGTTCCGTCATTTAGATCAAAGGATCGCACTCCAGGGCGTGCGGCGACGTAATAATCATGCACAGCTAGGCTGTCCGCCTCCTCGCTATTGTAGATCACCAGCACTGACTCAGGTTGGATCCCGGTCAGAGATGTTGAAAGCATAAGAGAGAACGCTACTGTGACTGAAATTATTTTTTCCAAACTAGACTATTATAGCACACAATTAGGACCTCAGTGAGTTAAGCTGAATTTTTAAAATTTTATCACAATTTTCATAACCCTGGTGAAACAGCCAAAGGGGGATCTGCGAAGATGAAAACCGCACGCACTAGCACTGAATGTGGATTTTTTTTGAGATTTCGATCCACAGCCTCACATCAGATCATGCTTACTCAACTGTCATTCTGTCTAATTCGACTCCAAAGAAGTGCTCTCGTTGGCATAGTCGTCCTTCTCGGTGCTTCACTCAAAGCAATGAACAACTCAGAGGTGATTGCCTTAGTCAATGCTGGGACTGGGGATGAAACCATCATCGCCGCCATCACAAATGCTGAAGAGAAGTCGTTCGATACCGACACAAAAAACACTAATTGCACTAAAGGAAGCTGGTGTATCAGATACTTTCTTACAGGCTATGATCAATCCTGTCGAAAGTGAACTAGCCACCGATAAGGGAACCAATTCTTTTGAAGTTCTGAATGATGAAGCTGCCATCCTGCCTCCTGTGATCACTCCGGAGATAGGGCAAAAATACTACACCCGTTTCACTCTCTATTATGAACGGAGCAGCTGGCCCGCCACCAATTATGAGCGAGGGGCCCTGCTACACTTCAATTCTGAGGTGCTTTTAGTCGAAATGTCAGTATCCGACGTCACTTTGCTTCTTACTGAAGATAAAAAGAAAATCGATTCCGAAAATATCGAAAAATATACAGAAACGAATTTAATGGGCTTTGGACAGAGGCTGCTTTCTGCAGAATCCACCCCGATCAATAAATATGGAGACGAAATTGCAGGCTATATCGTAGGCGGGGATCTCCAACTGGGAATGACCAAACAACAGGTACTCCTCACCCGAGGATACCCACCAAAACACGTCACTGATAGTCTTGAAGAGGATCGCTGGGTTTACTAGTCCAGCCGCTTCATCCAACACACGCTCGCGTTTACCAATGGCATCCTTACGGAAGGCTGCGGCTTGTAGTAATTGCCACTGCCCCTTTCCTTATTTGCGGCAGAACGCTTGCCGCAGCTTGGTGGTTTGTTTCCGGCGAGGCTAGTAAGGCAAGGTAAAACCCCGCTTGGATGGATCCCCGGAACCGCTTTGGCCCACATGGGTCTCACTCGCACTTATCCTCTCATGCCCCGGATTCCCCTCCTTTTTTGATATCGGTGCAAAAAGGAAAAGACCCACAACAATCAGACTTCCACTTACCAACAGAATAATTCTCCAATTCGTCCTCTTGGCTATGACGTTCTTTATGAATGATAGATTGAGGAAAAGGTGAACACACAGGAATCCCAGAAAGAAATAGGCAGACCAAAGATGAAATTCTCCCCATTCATGCCGGGACATTCCGAAAAGGCTCAAGCCGTGCCCTCCTTTGGAACCGGGAATCAGTCGATACTGCATCAAAAGACCTGTTCCGATCATAAAGCTGAAAAGGAACCACATGGCTATGTCGGTGAATCGTCTTAGCCGTCTTGTGTTCATGGCATTTTGCTAGATTTGTTGTTGGTGAGCTGAATTACAACCGCTGCTTTTTACTTCTAACTGTTGACAATATCTAATTCAGGGGCCGACTTACATCCTCTTTTGGAGGATGCCTTGCGATAAAATAGACTCTTATACTCTCTTTGACCAAAAATAATATCTTGGACCGAACCCCGGACATGGAGTGTTTATGACCCGTCAGCGACTTAGTTCCGGAATGGGGGGATCGATTTGCCTATATCCATGGGTTCAAAGAGGATTTTAACCGCTCTTATCTCCGAAAGATCACCTGTTTGTTGTTGATGGTAAAATTAATAAAAGATTCTCAATTAGGAAAGGTTCAGGTCAATATATTCAGCAAAAGGATTGCTTCAGGAGATTCTCCCAACCCGCATCCACCTTGATCCATGTTTGTCCAATTCCTTTTCGTGTTCTGACCGGTTGGGGTCGAGTTCGGTGAGCAAACGATGGAAATCCGCTGAATGATTTAAATGACGCAGGTGAGCCAGTTCATGCAGGATCACATAGTCCTGTGCGCCGGGGGAACAGAGAAGAAGACGCCAATTCAATGAGATCGCACCTGTCTGAGAGCAGGATCCCCAACGACTCTTCTGGTCTCTCACCGCAACCTGATTCGGAAAAAGTTGGGACCTCTCCGCCAGGAATGCTGTACGTTTTTTCAACGAAGTGGAAGCCAACGACCGAAACAGAGTTTCCAGCGATTTCGATCCGGAAATCGCTTTTTGGACCTGAAAGAGTCCCTCGGCGCGAACATCATCATAAATCCAGTGGTTTCCTCCCGATCCAACTTGGTGGATTGATATTGTTACAGCTCTTCCATTGAGCGAAAGCGTCGGATACTGGACGAGGTAGTCGGCGAGGGTAAGAACAGGTGCCAGCTGCTTCTTCTGGGAGTGGATCCACTCCTTTTGTTCTTCAACAAACTGCCTGGCTTTCGATTCTGAGCAATGCCACGGCATACTGACAACCAGCTGATTCTCATAATTAAAGGACATCCGCAGACGACGGAGTCCCTTTTTTCTTTTAAAAAGAGGAACAGGAAGCGCATCAGAGGAAATATTTTCCATTCAAAATCTTAAAAATAAGGGTCGATTCTTTGTAGTAAATAGGTAGATACGTCATTGAATACAGCAAGTGTCTATTAAAAACCTTTATCCCTGTAAAATCTCGCAAAACTCCTCCAGAAGTCCACAGAAAGCGCCATTGGAAAATACCACTGTGACCACTCTTTCATCCTTCAAGCCATTTTGGAAGCAGTCCACCAGATCGCGATCTTCTGCGCAAAAATGACAGGGAACCGAACGTCCGCGGAGTTCTCGAATCACTTCATCGACATCAAGCCTTTCGCTTTGCTGGATTCGATCCGCTCGGTGAATGGGTGCGATAGTTACTGAATCTGCCTCACACAAGGCCTTGATCAAATCCGCCTGCAGTTTATTAGTCCGCATCGTATTGCTACGCGGCTCGACCATGGCATGAATACGCCAGCCTGCATACGATTCCCGGATGGCTTTCAGGGCCTCGCCCAAGGCCGTGGGGTGGTGGCCGAAGTCCTCGATCAGGATATGCCTGGAATCCCCATAACGGACTTCCTGACGGCGTTTCAGCCCCATGAAGTCGCGTATATCCACCAGGGCATCTCCTAACTGGGGGCAGAGATAGCGAACAGCCAGGGCAGCCCCCACAGCGTTTCTAGCATTGAATTCGCCCAAAAGTCTGGTTCTGAGGGTAAACGAGTTCACGTCATCCAAGTTGGAACGAATCGAGAGTTCGGATTCCCCTTCCCCACTGCGACGTGAAATCACAAAGTCGTTCTCTTCGCCAAATCCAAATGTCCGGCAATGCGTCCATTGAACCGGCAGAATGGAGCACAGATGAGGATCGTCTCCATTGTAAAGAATGCAACCGTTCTCTGGAACCAACGAGATAACCTGACGAAAGGATCGTTGTACGTCCGCGGTATCTCGAAAAATATCCGCGTGATCGAATTCCAGATTGTTCAGCAACAGAACCTCCGGCCGATAATGAACGAACTTTGATCGCTTATCAAAAAAAGCGGAATCGTACTCATCCCCCTCGATAGCAAAATACTGATCCGTCTCCTTCCATGAAAAAGCCGAATGGCCGTTCGCAAATACACCACCAACAAACCATGCGGCTGGTATGCATCCCTCTTCCATCAAATAGGAGGCAATAGCAGTGCTTGTCGATTTTCCGTGAGTTCCGGCAACTACAAGGTTCTTGGTATGCCTCAGTAGTCGGTTCCCCAGGAATTCAGGAAAGGAACATCTTTCCACTTCTGGATGCTTCATCAACCACTCGACCTGGGCGTGACCCCGGGAAACCGCATTGCCAACCACGAACAAAGACTCCCGGGAATCCTCAATGATTGCTACATCATCCGGCGAGAAGACTGGAATCGAGTGCGCTGCCAATAAATGCGACATCGGGGGATACACAGCTGAGTCGGAACCCTGAACGGACACGCCGGAATTCCGCAGGCATACAGCGAGGTTCCCCATGGCCGTCCCTCCAACCCCGATTAAAAACACCTGCTTGGGAAGTTTCACCAGCATTTGGTCACACCTTTCGGTCACTATCTCAACAAAAGAATTAGCTGATGATTGAATACTCCGAAACACTTTGGCGAAATACGGCTCAAAGTCCCATGAGCATTTCAACAAGAGTCGGAAAGATCCCAATACCAATCGAAAGAGCGGAAATCCCGCCGAGAGTCGCTGCATCAATCGCGCTCACCGCAAATGTCTCTTCCTCAGGCTTGGATAGGGAATGGTTCCCGTCCGGGCTACGCCAAACGCGGAAGACCGCCTCTCTGATCCATCCAAAGTAGTAATAAATGGAGAGGACAACGCCAATTACAGAAACGGCCAGCAAGCCATACAGGCCCGCCTCAAAAGCTGCGATAAAGATGAGCAGCTTGCCGATAAAGCCACCCAAAGGCGGGACCCCCGCCAAACTGGACAAGCCAATGGTCAAAACACCGGCTAAAAAGGGCTGACGACGCCCCAAATCCTCGTAGTGATCAATCTCTTGATCGGCATCGTCATCGCCGGCTAAGTGAATCATCACCCCAAACACTCCGAAGGAGGCCAAGAGATAGGTGATTAAATAGAACACAACGGCATAAACAGCCCAATCGACTGTCATGGCCGCGATCACTCCCACCAGAAGGTAGCCGGCATGGGCAATTCCGGATAATCCCATCAGGCGTTTCACATTTCGCTGGGGCAAAGCAGTCAAGTTGCCAAAGAGAATAGTCAGCACGGCCACTGTCGAGAGCAGCGGAATAAGGAAATCATGCAATCCGGCAAAGGGACCCCGGACGAGGATCAAGAGAACGAATATTCCCGCTGCCTTTGATGAAACTGCCAAAAATGCAGTAACCGGAGTTGGAGCCCCGTGATAAACATCGGGAATCCAAATTTGGAAGGGAAATGCCCCGACCTTGAAAGCCACACCCGCGAGAACCAAGGCGGCACCCGCCAAGACCAACGGATTGCTGGGGTTGGCCAGAATGAAGGTCCCCAGTGCTTCAAAATTCATCGCATCCGAAACGGATCCCTTGAGTTCAGGAGATCCAGCCACCCCATATAGAAGGACGATCCCAAAAAGAAGGATCGCCGAGCTTAGAGCTCCCAGAATCAAATATTTCAAACCAGCTTCAAGGGAGAATGGACTTTCACGGCAATAAGCCACCAGCACGTAGAATCCAATTGTGACGGTTTCCAGGGCCACAAAGAAAAGAACAAACTGAGAACTCTGGACCAAGACCATCAATCCCACCGTCACGAGAATCGTTATCGCCAAAAATTCTGTACGGGGCAGATTTTGTTTTTTTAGGTACGTCGTAGCAAGATAGCTGACCAACAATGACCCCGTCACAAAGAAGAGGCGCATGACCTCCGTAACCGGAGTTTGCAACACCAAGCCAGCGAAGGAACTTTCCGATTCTTTAGGAAAGCCATCCAGGTAGCTCAGCGCCATCAAACCCAAGAGCAGAACTTGGCCCCAGAGCCCGACGCGAACAATCAGCAGGATATCCTGACGACGGAAGATCATCTCGAAGACGAGCAACACAAGAGCCAGGGTAACCAGGTAAATCTCAGGCAGAAGCAAAGACCAGTGATTGGTCTCTGCTATGATTCGAAAGGCTTCCAAATTCATCGTGACACCTCCGCTTGTATGTGGTCCGGTTCCGGAATTACCTCATATAGTTCACTAAGTTCGCCCACAGCACCCTCGGTTGAAACATTGTCAACCATCGCGGGGTCTGTGGCAAAAATAGTGGAAACATCGAGATTAATGTAATCCGAAAATATCCGGGGAAAGAATCCGACAATCAAAAGTCCGGAAAAGAGCAGTGTAGCAGATAGCCGTTCACCCTGCCTTAAATCGAATGGCTTGTTTTCCTTCCAGTGTTCCTTAAGGGCTTCGGACGGTGCGCCAAAAAAGATCCAGGCAACGGCGCGCAGCCCGTAAATGGCTGAGATTACGATTCCGGCCGCAGCGGGAACCAGCACCCACGGCTCGTAGTTCCACAAAGACACAAAAATCGCAAATTCTCCCCAGAAATTGGCGAAACCAGGCAATCCTATGCTGGCAAAAGTTGCCGCTACAAACATGCCTGCGAGAATCGGTGTTCTCGATGCGAGGCCACCCATCTCTTTCATGTCGTAGGTCTGCGTCCGGTGGAAAACCGCGGTGGACAGGAGGAAGAGCAAAGCGACGGAGAGACCATGGCCAAACATGAGCATGACCGCACCACCGATACCAATCGCATCAAACGTGACCAGGCCGAGGAAGCAGTATCCCATGTGCATCACCGAGCTATATCCGACCATCTGTTTGAGGTCGCGCTGCGCCATCGTGATCAACCCGATCACGACCACATTGCCCAGAGCCAGCCAGAGCAGGAGAGGTCCCCAGTGAGCTGCGCCCTGCGGAAGCAGCGGATAGGCAATCTGAATCAAACCGTAGAGACCAAACTTCTTCAAAACACCCGCGTGAAGCATTGCTGCTGCCGTCGGAGCGGCGGCATAACCTCTCGGTGCCCAGCTATGAAAAGGAAAGAGTGAGACGAGAATCCCAAAACCGAACAAGAGCAGTCCAAAGATATTATTGCTGAGGGTTTCGCTTAAAGGCTGCGAGGCGAGGTACTCACGAATGGTGATCAAGTTGAAGGAAATATCACCAGCAGACGTATAAAGGAGTAGTAGACCGAGTAGAGAAATCAGTGCTCCCAGCGTCAAATAGATGGTCATCTCGATTGCGGCGGATCGTCTCCCGAATCCACCCCAGATACCGATCATTACGAAAGTCGGGATGAGCGCTAGCTCGTGAAAGAAGTAGAAAAAGAAAACATCAATGGAAGCAAAAGTCCCCATCAAGCCGCCCTGCATGATCAGGAGAAGACTCAGGTACAGTTGCCGGCGTCCTGCATCCGAATGCAACGCTTGTATACCAGCAGCCAACCCGACCAATCCGGCCAGAAAGAATAGAGGCAGGGAGACTCCATTTAGGCCAAGAGTCAGAAAAATACCAAAGTCCCCAAGACCCGTATCCATCTCCGTGTAAAATCGATATCCATCCGTGATGGGCGCATCGACGAACATGAAGTACATCCAGACGGCGATCAAAAGGGGAACCGTAAAGCAGGTAAGCGCGACCAACCTGATAATGGAAGGAGACAGGTTGCGAAACCCCAGCAGCGTAAATCCCCCGAAAAGAGGAATCAGGAACGACAAAAGAAGAAGTGTACTATCAAAAACCATTACCGCTTAAATCCATCCCATGGAAAACGCCCAGAAGAGAACTACCCCTAAAAGGAACCAATAAACATAACCGTGAATACTGCCTACGTGGAGGCTGCGTGTAAAGACACCCAACAAACCGGCGATCCCCGCACTCCCGCGAACGAAAACACCCGAGATAAGAAACAAATCGAGAAAGCCGAGAATATCCACGAAACGCTGTTGAATTTTCGTAACATAAAAATCGTAGACATCGTCGATAAACAATCTGCGGCGGAAAACGAGAACCAACCCGGGCAACCAACCGTCCAAACGATCCTTCGAGGTTCCTACTCCGTAAATAAGAAGTGCGATCGCAAGCCCTGCGATCCAGGCGACAGTACCCCATATCTTTAGTGATTCATGAGCGGAATGGAATTCCTCTCCATGATAAACGTTGTTCACTTCACCGATAAAGGACTGGGAGAGCACTTCCGGCCAGAATGTGTAGAACCCACCCACTAATGCGAGAATTGCCAGGACGATCAAAGGCAGAATCATGACCGGACCACTCTCTTTGCAATGCTCGACATTCACCGATCTCGGTTTTCCAAAGAATGCGATAAAGAAGAGCCGCCCCATATAAAGAGCCGTCAGAACAGCTCCACCGATTAGGAACCAGAAAACGAGAGGGTCGATAGCCAGAGCCGCCGTCATGATCGCCTCCTTACTCCAATAACCGGCAGTATAGTTGGCCCCCATGAGTGCGAGCATTCCCGCTAAAAAGGCGAGTGAGGTAACCGGCATCTTCCGAAGAAGTCCGCCCATCTTAAAGATGTCCTGCTCATGATGGCAGGCATGAATGATAGAACCGGAGCAAAGGAACAAAAGAGCTTTAAAGAAGGCGTGGGTCGTCAGGTGAAACAATCCGAGACCCGGCAGACCAATCCCAACCGCAGCAGCCATGTAACCGAGCTGCGATAGAGTGGAATACGCGAGAATCTTCTTAATGTCATTTTGCCCAAGAGCGATCAGGCCGGCGAAGAAGGCCATACCTGCACCGGTCCAGGCGATCCAATCCAGAACGAAGGGGGTGAGCAAAAAATCGATCCGCACGAGGAGAAAAATTCCTGCGGCTACCATGGTCGCCGCATGAATTAATGCGGAAATCGGGGTCGGGCCCGCCATCGCATCGGGAAGCCAGACGTGCAATGGGAATTGAGCCGACTTACCCAAAAAACCACAAATCAGCAAAAGTCCCAAACCTGTGATCGCCAGAGAAGGATCCATGGACACCGCCCATGACATTTCCTTTAAGTCGAGGGTGCCAAAGTGCCAGAAGCACCACACGATTCCGATCAGGAACCCAAAGTCCCCTACTCGGTTGACGATGAAGGCTTTCTTGGAGGCGGAGGCGGCCTCGTCCGTATCGCAATAGTGAGCGATCAACATGTAGGAACTAAACCCGACGAGCTCCCAAAAGATGAAGATCATGGCGAGGTTATCCGCCAAAACGATGCCCAGCATCGAAAACATAAAAATGGAGAGTCCCCCGAAGAACCGACCCTTCGCCTTGTCGTCGTCCATATAACCGACGCTGAACAGGTGAATCCAAAAACCAACGAACGAGACTACGAATAACAGCAAGGCTGTATGACCATTGAGGAGAAAGCCTAGAGAGAGGGTAAAATCCCCCACCGCAAACCATTCAATGCTGGCGCTGTACGTGGTTTCCGGCGCATGCATCAACAGGATTATTGAGAAGACTAAAATGCACGCGCTTGCCGCTACAGAGATGGCCGATGCGATGCCTCCGCTATCCCGAAAGAAAAGAGCAATGACTCCAGCCGATATCAACGGGGAAACCAGGATCAAGATCATGAGAGTGTTTAATTCCATCTGATCTAGTTTTTCAGGCTACTAAGTTGCTCGACCATGACGGACTGTCGCTTGCGAAAGAGAGAAACAATGATCGCCAATCCTACTGCAATCTCCGCTGCAGCCACCGTGATGATAAAGAACACGAAAAGATTCCCATCCATCGTTCCGTTGAACCGCGAGAATGCGACCAGTGCGAGAATGGATGCGTTCAGCATCAATTCAAGTGACATGAAAATGACGAGCGCATTCCGTCGCAAAAGAACGCCGAAAAACCCAATTGCGAAAAGCAATCCGGATATAAGGAGAAATGAATTTAAACTCAGTGTCATCGTCTGATTCGTAATGGTATTCCCAATGATCTCCTATCAGGAAGCAGCGGACCCATCAGTACCCTGCCGTTTTTTGCTCAAAACGATAACGCCAATCATAGCGATAAGGAGGAGAAGGCCGGTCATTTGAAACGGCAACATGTATTTTGTAAAGAGGCCGAGTCCGTAAGATTTGGTGCGCAGAGCCAACTCCATCGGATTTTCCGCAGATGGATAGTCCGGCACAGCAGACAAGGACGCCAGAGCCTGCCCGGAAATCCCATCCGTACCCAGAAGGACAACGATTCCTACGATAATGAGGGCTAAACTCGCTGCACTCGCCAGTGCGGTAACCGTTTTGGGGCGGAGTTTTTCCACTTCATCCATATCCAGCAACATGATGATGAAGAGGAAGAGAACCATAATGGCTCCCGCGTAAACGAGCACCTGAAGGATTGCCAAGAAGAATGCCTCCAAGAGAACCAAGAGCGCGGCCATCCCAACAAAGGAAACGATCATGAACATAGCGCCGTTCACTGGATTGCGCGACACCACCATGAGGAGTGCGGGCAATACCGTCAAAACCGCGAAGATTATGAATAAGACATCCACGGGAGAACAACGTGCAATAAAGGTGGACGAGGGAAAAGATTAAAATAGAACGGATTGCGGCTCTTAATGCTGACCTCCGGACGCAGCAGCCTCTTCAGCAGCCTTTTTCTTATCCCACTTATAATGTGAATCGGGCAATGTACCGCCCAATTCATACAGTTTTTCCTTCTTATTGACCATTTCTTCGCGGGAGTAGCCAGATACCGAGTATATATCCTGCAGAAAGATAGCTTCCTCCGGGCAAACTTCCTGGCACAATCCGCAGTAAATGCAGCGGAGCATGTTGATCTCGAATTCCTCAGGGGCTTTCTCAACGTGTTCGTGTTCGTCGCCCTCGGTTATCTCACCGGGGGTGATCCGAATCGCACGGGGTGGACAGACAAATTCGCACAATTGGCAGGAAACACACTTTTCCCGACCATTTGGATCTTTTACCAGCGTGGGAACTCCACGATATCCTTCCGGGATCGGTGGTCTCTCTTCCGGATATTGGAGAGTCACTTTCGGCTGAAAAATATGCGATATGGTGGTTTTAAGTCCTGATGCAATTTGCGGAAGATAGGTGCGTTCCGAAAAACTCAGCGGCTTGCGCTCGATAACTTTGGTTTGGGCCATGGTAATTGATTCGTTCTACTGGGAATCGACAAAAGCGATAATGATTGCGTTGAGAATCAGGTTCCCAATCGCGAGAGGCAAAAGAATGGTCCATCCCAGCTTCATGACCTGATCGTAGCGGAAGCGCGGGATGGTCCAGCGGATCAGAACAAAAAAGACAATCAAGACCAGGACCTTGAGAAGGAACCAGATCGTGGAGAGGACTCCTCCGATCCAGCCAGCGGGCCAAGGATCGGCGAAAAAAGGCAAGAAATTCCATCCCCCCACAAAGAGAAGGACAAAAAGGGCAGAACCGATGACGATGTGCGCATACTCGGCCACGAAAAAGATCCCGAATTTAAAGCACCCGTATTCCGTATGGAACCCACCGACCAGATCCGTTTCTGATTCTGCCATATCGAAGGGAAGTCGGTTGGTTTCCGCAAAAATGGCGACCAAAAATAGGATAGCACTCAGTGGCTGTGAGATGATGAACCACATCGATTGCTGATAATCGACTACTGAGGTCAGTCCGAGGCCACCCTCCACACCCGGTGCGTTCAGCCAGAGAAAGAGCGGAAATACGGAGAGCCCCAGTGAAAGTTCGTAGGAGATCATCTGAGCCGAACTCCGAATTGCCCCCAGAAAGGAATACTTATTGTTGGAGGACCAACCAGCCAGAACGACCCCGTAAACTCCCAACGATGAAATGGCAAAGATGAAGAGGATCCCAATATCCAGAGGGGCCAGCATAAGAGGCTGGGAAACACCCGTGGCAGGATCCGTGTATTGGCCGAAAGGAACGACAACCATGGTCGTCAGTGCAGGAACCAGCGCTATGATCGGAGCTAGATAATAGTAGGTCTTATTGACGTGCCCAGGGGTAATTTCTTCTTTGAAGAGGAATTTTAATCCATCCGCAAGAGGTTGAAATATTCCCAGCTTGGTCAAAAACGGGCCGAGAACCGGGATAGCATGGATCCAAGGAATGGATGTCCGATTGGGACCCACTCGACCTTGCACCCAGCCGGATACCTTCCGCTCAATCAGAACCGAATAACCGGCCATCGTCATGACAGCTACGATCATGATGATCGCAAAGAGGACTTTAATTAGGAGAGTCGAGATTTCCATGTTTCAAAACAAAGTGGTAACAAACGAATTCAGGAAGCCTCTGAGATACCCATCGTTTCACGGCGAAAGTCTCTAGCATCGTATTTAAGAGATTTCTTTTCAGGAAAAGAAAGGTCGGCGAAGTCAGCGGGTTTCAGGGCGATCCCTTCATCCGGAATCGAATCAAAATCGAGTTCGGAAAAGGCATCTACTTCGGTCGCGAGTGATTTCCAGACATCCTTCAAGCGAACCGATTCCAAAGCCTCGCCAGCGACCAGCGACTGCAAGGAGGCGAAGATCTGCAAGTCGGAAAGCAATCCCGAAGGTCCCGGTATTACTGCGTGGAATTTCTGGAGGCGGAACTGCTGGTTGATGAAGGAACCGGAACGTTCGAAGACCGTAAGGGACGGTATCACTACATCGGCAGCATCCGTGGAAGGACTGGAATGGGTCGCTATCTGGACCAGTTTCACTTTCTTCAGTTGTTCAGCGGTTAATCCCGCAGCCATGAGGTCTTCGTGCACCGCGATTACTGTGTCCACTTCACCACTGTCTATTTGACTTCCAAGACCGGAAAGATTTTCAGCGGGCAGCTCGGAGAGGAGTCCCGTCATTAAGGCACCCCGTGTGTTGGGAGTTCGGTCCGCAGAAATCAGGATGCCGTCTTCTTCCCCAACTGATCGAACCGCAAAGACAGTTGCTTGTTTTTTACGCGACAATACTTCCAGCACGCGCTGTTCTTCCACCGATGAGTGCGTCGAGGCCACTATCGCAAGTTTGGAAGACGCCTTAATCAAGTCGGCTCCGGCACGCACTGCCTCCGTGGCAGATTTTGCAGCGCCGTCGACACGGGCTTGGGTCAATCGTTCGTCCGCTTCCACCTGTTTGTATAGGGAACGGCCGCTGTCAGCCATCCAAGTGTCGTTCACCTCGTCATTGCGACGAGGCGTGATGCGATAAATTTTGCCCTCGCGCTGCCAGACTTCAGTATTTGCACCAACGCTGCTTTCCGTGCAAATGCTCTTAACGGATTTCAGGAACCATACCCGCATTTTGAAGCGGAAATCCCGGCTGGTCAGGGCTCCCACTGGACAGATATCGACGGTGTTTAAGGAGTAATTGCTGTCTAAGTTTTTACCAGGAAAACAGGTCAAGGTGGAGTAACTGCCGCGCTCAACAAATCCGAGCACGTCATCGTCTGCCACTTCCTGCATGAAACGGATACAGCGCGAGCAGAGAATGCAGCGCTCATCGTCCAACATGACGCGAGGTCCGAGAACGGTTCTCTTCGGCTTCACATTTTTCTCTTCGACGAATCGAGAGTAACCGCGCCCGTAATCCGTGGCGAATTCCTGCAGCTTGCACTCCCCCGCCTGGTCGCAGATCGGACAGTCAAGCGGGTGGTTTACGAGAAGAAATTCCATCACTCCGTTCCGGCAATCCTTCACGAGGTCAGATTCGGTCTTGATGTGAAGCCCGGGAGAGACCTTGGAGTTGCAGGCAATGGCCGGCTTTGGCATCCAACCAATCTTCTGCTTTCCATCGGCATCGAGGATAGCCTCACCGGTGCCGCGATCCTTCATCGGCGTCCCCATCTCGACCAGGCACATTCGGCAGTTTCCGGAAATACTCAGCTTGGGATGGTAGCAGTAGTGCGGGATCTCTTTGCCGGCGTGTTCAGCCGCCTCGATCATGGTGATACCCACCGGGACCTCGACGTCTTTGCCGTCGATGTTAACCGTTACTTTTTCTGTCTCCGCTTTCTCGCTCATTTATTCAAATTAGTGTTTCATCACCGAGTGCATCAGGCATCAACCATCTCTGGCTGTTCTTTTGCTTGTCTCTCTCTTGCCTGCTTTCTTGCATAATCGACGAATTCATCCCGAAACTTCAAGATAAAGCTTTGCACGGGCCAAGCCGTTGCCTCGCCGTGGGCACAAATTGTGCGACCCTCGATTTGGTCTGCGATCGACTTCAACAAGTCCGCATCTTCCTCTCTTGCCTCACCGGCAACCATTCGGGCGGTCACTTTTTTCAACCAGAGAGACCCTTCCCGGCAGGGGGTGCATTGGCCGCAACTTTCGTGGGCATAGAAGGCGTTGATGTTGGCTAGTGCAGCCACGATGTCGGTGGAATCGTCCATGACGATGATCGCACCGGAACCGGACATGGATCCAGCCGCCATCGGGCCGTCAAAATCCAAGGGAATATCGTCGATTCCCCAATCAAATTCTGTCCCATCCTTGAGTTTCCCCTGATAGCGCTCACCGGCTTTTAGGACCTTGGACGACGATCCACCCGGAATAACCGCTTTCAAACTACGACCGGGACGCAAACCACCACAGAGGTCGTTGATCAACTCCCCGTACGTCATGGCACCGCACTCAATCTCGTAATATCCGGGTTTCTGAACATGGCCGGAAACAGACCAAATACGAGTCCCGGTGTTGCCCGGACGACCGATCTTGGCGTATTCTTTGCCGCCCCGCTCAATCAGATGCTTCACATGGCAGATGGTCTCGACGTTGTTCACAATCGTCGGACACATGTAGAGCCCGAGAACAGCAGGAAAGTATGGTGGTTTTATCCGTGGGTACGGTCTTTTCCCTTCGAGGGACTCGATTAAACCGGTCTCTTCACCACATATGTAGGCACCTGCCCCCCGGTGGACAATAAGATCACAGGAGTACCCGGAGCCGAGAATGTTGTCGCCGAGAAGATTTTTCGCCCGCGCCTCTTCAATCGCCTCCTCCAAAATCCGCGCGCCGTCATACATCTCTCCACGAATGTAAATAAAAGAGAGGGCCGCCTGAATTCCGTAGGCCGAAATCATCATCCCCTCGATCAACTGATGTGGGTCTTTGTACATGATCTGCCGGTCTTTGAAAGTGCCCGGCTCGGATTCATCCGCATTGCAGATCAGGTAGATTGGTTTCCCCGATTTGCGGTCGAGGAACTTCCATTTCATTCCGGCTGGAAATCCGGCTCCGCCCCGACCACGAATTCCCGAATCCATAACCTCAGAGCACACTTCCTCGGGTTTCATGCCGACCGCTTTCTTCAAGCCTTCGTATCCACCCGCCGCCATGTAGGAATCGATGTCCTTGTCGTATCCGGGACGATCAATGTTCTTAAACAATATTCTATTTTCGCCTGCTGACATTTTATTCTCCTCGATTAGGATTTATTCCCTGCCCCGCCACGAATTTCCTCAATCAATTCATCCGTGCGCTCTTGGGTCACATTTTCGTGTAAAATTTCGTTAATCTGAACGACCGGAGCCGTTCCACAACTGGCAATGCACTCCACGTATTCGACTGTTACGGCCCCATCTGCTGAGATCTCGTCGAGCTCCACGTTGAAGGCTTCCTTGAATTTTTGGCAAACCGCATCTGCCCCATTCAGGGCACAGGATAGGGTGCGGCAAACCTTCACATGATTCCGCCCGATGGGTTCTTCGTGAAACATCGGATAAAAAGTCACCAGCTCGTAAACGTGAATGGGCTCCAGCTCGAGTCGGTCCGCGATCCACTGGATGGCTGCTTTCGAGACATAACCTTTCTCGTCCTGGATCATGTGGAGAAGTGGCAGGGTAACACTCCGCTTTGATGGGTAGCGCGGCACGAGCTTGTCGATTTTATCAACAGTCTCAGGAGAGAGTGTAAACGCTTCCGCGGTTTCAGTTTCTTGGATCATGAAAAAAGTATCAGGTTTGAATATCTTGGGTTCGTTCCCCTAGCGGTCGCATTCACCCATCACGAAGTCGAGACTCCCGAGGAGAACGGTAATATCGGACAGGTAGTGGCCGGGAACTATTTTGGAAAGGATGCTCAGGTTACAAAAACTGGGAGCGCGAATCTTCATGCGATAAGGCACCCCACCCCCTTTTGAGACGAGGAAGAAGCCCAGAATACCCTTCGGATTTTCCGCTTCGAAATACACTTCACCGGCCGGCATTCTCGGCCCCTCGGTGACAATCATGAAGTTCTGAATCAATTCTTCCATGCTGGTCATCACTTTGCCCTTTCTGGGAGCGAAGATTTTCTTCGCATCCTCCGCATACCAGGCGCCATCCGGGAAGCTTTTGATCACTTGGCGGATGATGCGGACCGACTGCCTCATCTCCTCGAGGCGGACGAGGTATCGATCGTAGCAGTCACCCGTTGTGCCGATCGGAACATCGAAATCATACTGCTCATAACCCAGGTAGGGACGATCCTTGCGCAGGTCGAGGTCCACACCGGCTGCCCGCAGGTTGGGTCCGGTTATTCCGTAGGCGAGAGCATCTTTCTTGGTAATCACTCCGATACCCTCCGTGCGATCCATGAAAATACGGTTCCGAGTCAGAAGCTTCTGCGTTTCTTCTAAAATAGGTAAGAATTGATCACAGAAATCTGTGACCTTCTTCAACCATCCGTCCGGAACATCACGGGAAACTCCACCAATTCGCGTGTAGGAAGTTGTAAACCGCGCGCCCGTCAGTTCTTCAAAGAGGCTGTATAATTTCTCGCGCTCCGTAAATGTGTACATGAAAGGTGTCCACGCACCCGCATCCATCCCATAAACCCCGATTCCGAGTAGGTGAGAGGAAAGCCGTGCCATCTCAGTCACCAAGACCCGAATCGCTGCGCAGCGGGGGGGCACTTCCAGTCCGGCTAATTTTTCAACCGCCAAAGCGTAGGTTACGTTGTTGGCGAGTGGAGCTATGTAATCCAGCCGGTCCGTGTAGGGGACAAACTGATTATAGGTCATGTTTTCGGCGATTTTCTCATCCCCCCGGTGCAGATAGCCCAGAATGGGATCACATTTTGTGATGACATCACCATCCAGATGCATGAGCAGCCGAAGCACGCCGTGGGTTGTTGGGTGGGAAGGACCAACGTTGATGGCCATGTCCTCGCCCTGAAGCTCATCTTGGTAAGTGTTTGCCCGCGCGCCGACGTCGCCGATAGAAATTTCTTTGGTTTCCGCCATGATATTACTCCTTTTCTAAAGAGGGTTTCTTTTTCCACTCCGTCCAGCTTTCATCCGCTGCCCTGGGTTCCGACTTACTCATTGGTTCGCCACCCTTGGAAACAAAGGGTCCGCCCATCATAGGAGCTGCCAGCATTTTTGCATCTGTTTCCTCAGCAACTTCCGCATCAGGAAGCTCGGTCTCGATACCGGCCAGTGGGAATTCCTTACGTAGTGGATGATAGGGATATTCGTCCCACATCAAAATTCTCCGCAGATCCGGGTGTCCCTCAAAACGAATCCCAAACATGTCGAAAGTCTCACGCTCATGCCAGTCTGCGGCAGGAAATAGAGCCGAAATTGATGGAACAGACGGATTTTCGTCGTCTTCGCAATTGGTCACCACCCTGATGTAACGACAATTCGCGATAGAGAAGAGGTGGTAGACCGTCGAAAAGCGCGGCGATTCCTTGTCCCAATCGACCGCCGTAACGTCCATAAGCATGGAGTAGTCGAACTCATCCCTGAGGCATTCAATCAGTGGGAGGAGAAATTTCACCGGACACTGCACGGATGGATGGTCAGCCGAGGGTCGCGGCTCCAGTCCTTCGAACCGGGGTTGCAAAGATTCAACGATATCGCTCATGCCCAGGTCCTTCTCTCCACGGTCTCTTTGCCGAGGTTTTTAAAGGATGGCTCCTTCTCAATCTTACTTTGTAACTTCATCATCGCATCCAGGAGAGCTTCCGGCCGCGGAGGGCAACCACTTACATAAACATCAACCGGAATGATGCGATCCACACCCTGCATGGTCGCGTAGGATCGATACATCCCGCCGGTTGAGGCGCAAGCGCCCATGGCAACGACCCATTTTGGATCCGCCATTTGGTCGTAAATTCTGCGCACAACCGGTGCCATTTTGTAAGTCACAGTTCCCGCGACGATCATGCAGTCCGACTGGCGGGGGGAGAATCTCATGACCTCCATCCCAAAACGACTGATATCAAAGCGGGAGGCGGCGACCCCCATCAACTCGATCGCACAACAGGCAAGGCCCATTGGCATCGGCCAGACTGAATTTTTGCGCACCCAATTGATTACGGCGTCGACTCTAGTGACGATGACATCACCTTCTACTTTGGAATTGTATCCTACTTGGCTGGTTTCGGTCTCCATATATTGCTACTTTGCATTCAAAAGGAAGTTGATTGGTATTTAAGAATATTCCTAAGGAAAGACATTTAAGAGAGTTGAGCGTTCTTACTCGTATGCAAGCCTCAAGGCTATTTTAGCAAGATTCGGACCCTATTCCATTTGGCCAAAAACAGCGTCCCAATCGAAATCTCCGGCGGGCAGGGCCACGTCCTGAGTCGCTCCATCCCGATTCACTAAATAATCGACAAACTCCCGATCCGACTCAATCAACCGGTCCACAGGCAGAGTAAACCTCCTGCGATCAGCGATCCGCAGAATGCTCAATTGTTCCAGGCTAACCTCCAAAATCTCGACTCGGATGTTCCGGCCCTCCAGGTCCGTCAGCTCAATGGTCTTTTGTTCGGACCGTTTCTCTAAACGGGCTTTTTCTTCAGGTGTCCACTTCGCCGTAGGCGAGACGATCTCTGAGGTATTCCTATTCTCTGCACTATTTCTCTCCCCCAGCTGATTTTCCAAAGCCTCAATCCGCTCCAGCAAACCGGTGATTTCACTTTCAGAGCCTGATTCTAAAGCCCCTGTTTCCGGCTCCGCCTCCATACTAATGCTGCTGAAACGTGTTTCATTCCAGTCCTTCAACGCAACGCGAAACCCGAACCAACCGCCAAGCATACTGACCATGAAGACCAGGATGATTATTCCAACTAACCGCATAGCATCACTCCTCCGAAATCCAGCGAACAAGGCAATCCGAAAACGGCTTAATGGCAGGTTCCCTTCCAGCACAAGTCAGGCTGTAACCACAACTACGGGGAGTTTTCAGTCAATTCGTGCGGTTTTTCCGGGAACTCCTCCCTTGCTTGCAGGGGAGGGGGACCGCCGCCAGGCGGTGGAGGGGTTCTGGATTAGCGCGATTCAAGATTTGGCGGCCTTGAATCGCGCCCCTGGGAAAACCACCCCACCGTCTGGCGACGGCCCCCCCCTCCTTTGAAAAAGGAGGGAAGTCATGACTCAGGAATGGGAACCTCCAATCACAGAGCTCCCCGCACCTGTGGCTACCCCACAAGTCACCCCCTACAGATTTGCCTTGGAGAGCTGCACTCGGTCCTATTATAAGCAAGGCATCTAAAAACGAACCTATGGCATTTGCAAAACAGTATTCCCCCTACTCGATCGGTCGCGCGGACAGCAACGTCCGCGCTCAGTTTATCCGTCGCGTCTATGCCCACCTGGCTCTCGCCATCGTCGCCTTCGTCTTACTCGAAACGGTAATCCTGCAGTTGGAGGTCACTCGCACCTTGACGGCTAAAGTCCTCCAAGCCCCCATGGGTTGGCTCATGGTTCTCGGAGGATTCATGCTTGTGGGCTTCATGGGCCGACGTCTCGCAGCAGCCAGGTCAAAAAGAACACAGTATGCCGGGCTCGCCGTTTATGTCGTTGCCGAAGCCATTATCTTTGCACCGTTGCTCCTCATCGCCAACGCCTATGCCGGAGGCGGCGTCGTTCTTCAGGCCGGGATCATGACCGGACTGCTTTTCGCCGGACTCACTGCAACGGTTTTCATAACCCGTAAAGATTTCTCCTTCCTTGGTGGTATTTTGACCATCGGCGGTTTCATTGCCCTGGGTCTAATCGTCTGCGGTGTGCTTTTCGGATTTTCACTTGGACTCTGGTTCTCTGTTGGAATGATCGCTTTCGCGGGTGCCGCCATCCTCTATGGCACCTCGAATGTTCTCCATCACTATGGGGAAGACCAGTATGTCGGAGCCTCCCTAGAGCTCTTCGCTTCCGTCGCCCTCCTCTTCTGGTATATTCTACAGTTGCTCCTATCCCTATCCCGCGACTGATCCTTCTCTTCTGGACCGGGATCCGGTCGAATGCTACCGGATTCACCGCGCAGCTTCGATGAGTTCTTTGGCAATCTCTAAGAGGGTCGATACAAGGAATTTGTAAAAATCCTGGTCATCAAATCGATACGATCACCCAATTTGGGTGAGGTTTGAATCATTATTTTTGACTTCTATACGATTTCGCGTCTCTAGATTAGCATAAGGCGAGTGTGCCGTAGATGTAACCTTCTATAAAACCCTTTACTGATTTGCATATGAAACAACGATTTGAACCACCGAAGGCGCAAGGCCTCTACGATCCTAGTTACGAACGCGACAATTGCGGTATTGGACTAATTGTCGACATGAAGGGACGTCGGTCCCACGACATTGTTCAGGGAGCTTTGGAAATTTGCGAGAACCTCGATCACCGGGGCGGTTGCGGTTGCGACCCGATCACCGGCGACGGGGCCGGGCTGTTTATCCAGATCCCGGACAAGTTTCTTCGCAAGGCATGTCGGCTGGATGGTGGTTTTGATCTCCCTGCAGAGGGTGATTACGGTGCAGGGTTTGTCTTTCTTTCCCAGGATGTAGACGAGAGAGCTGAGGAAGAGCAGACCATCGAGAAGATCGTGAAAGAGGAAGGCTTTAGCTTTCTGGGCTGGAGGGATGTTCCAGTGCGCAGCGGGATTCTCGGGAAAGCTTCCGCCGATTGCGAACCATTCATGCGTCAGTTCTTTATCGACCGCGGAGAGACGGTTGAGCGTGGTATGCCTTTCGAGCGAAAGCTGTATGTCATCCGCCGCATTGCTGCACACAGGATTCGTTATCGGGGCGAGGATGAGAACTCCATGTATTATATTAGCTCTTTGTCGAGTCGCACCATGGTCTACAAGGGGATGCTCACAACGGGTCAACTGAAAGAATATTTTCCGGACCTGAGCGATGAATCCATGGAATCCGCGATGGCCCTGACCCACTCGCGATTCTCAACCAACACCTTCCCCAGCTGGCCGCGCGCCCAGCCTTTCCGTTATCTTTGCCACAACGGCGAGATCAATACCGTTCGCGGAAACGAGAATTGGCTCCACGCTCGCCAGATGCAATTGGCCAGCGAGGTTTTCGGGAAGGATTTCCGCAAATTGCTCCCAATCATCCGCGAAGAGGGATCGGATTCCCAGAAATTCGACAATTGCCTCGAATTTCTCATTCTCTCCGGCCGGAGCTTGGCGCATGCGATGATGATGATGATCCCCGAACCGTGGGAGCGCCATCGCCACATGCCTCAACACAAGCGAGACTTTTACGAATTTCACGCCTGCATGATGGAGCCGTGGGACGGACCGGCGGCAATGGCGATATCCGATGGTGTGCAGGTAGGAGCGACTCTCGACCGCAACGGGCTCCGCCCGTCGCGCTACTATGTAACCTCTGACGACAAAGTTATTCTGGCTTCGGAGGTTGGGGTACTCGCGGGCATCGAACCGAAAAACGTGGTCCAGAAGGGACGCCTCGAGCCGGGCCGGATGTTTCTTATCGACATGGAGAAGGGCAGAATTGTCGCCGACGATGAATTAAAAGCGCAGATCGCAGCCGAGCACCCATACGGGAAATGGCTGCGGGATAATCTGGTCGAATCCGATCGGCTCCCCGCTCCGAAGAAGACCATCGCGGACGATTTTGAGACTATTGAAACCCGCCAGAAGGCTTTCGGTTACACTTTTGAGGATGTGAGGTTCATTCTAGGGCCCAGTGCCGAGATGGGCAAACAGCCGTTGGGTTCGATGGGGAACGATGCTCCGCTGGCTGTCTTTTCCGACAAGCCTCAGCCGCTCTACAGCTATTTCAAGCAACTCTTCGCACAGGTCACGAATCCGCCCATCGATCCCATTCGGGAGGAACTGATCACCGCAAGCGTGAGTTTTATCGGATCGGAGGGAGACCTTACGCGACCCGGTCCGGACAGTTGCCGCATGATAAAGTTGCAGTCACCCCTGATTGACCGCCACCAGTTGCGCCAGCTCCTCGAAATCGAGATGCAAGGCTTCGACGCCTGCCGACTTCCGATAACCTTTACTCCCCCGCTGGGTGGTCTGGCCAGCGGTCACGGCCAGATTCTAGAGCCTGATATTTCCGAACGCGGTTTGGAGGCTGCACTGGATAATCTTTTTGAGAATGCCGATGCGGCGATCGACGACGGGGTCAATATCCTCGTCCTCTCAGATCGCAAGGTTGGACCAAAACGGGCACCGATCCCGGCGCTTCTAGCGGTCGCCGGGCTCCATCACCATCTCGTTCGGCGGGGCACGCGGACTAGGGTTTCGATTATCCTCGAGTCCGGTGAGCCGCGGGAGGTTCACCACTTCGCCCTTCTCCTCGGCTACGGGGCGGACGCAATTAATCCGTATCTCGCACTGGAGACGGTTCGGCACATGGTGGCCTGTGGCGATCTCGCCATCGGTCCCGACAAAGCTTGCCGCAACTTCCTAAAGGCGAACCTCAACGGCGTGATCAAGACGATGTCGAAGATGGGGATCTCGACAGTAGCCTCTTACCGGGGTGCGCAGATCTTCGAAGCGATCGGCTTGAACCAGCTCGTGATCGACAAGTATTTCACGAAGACGGCCTCCCGTGTTGAGGGGATTGGGATTGAAACGATCTCCCGCGAGACGGAGATCCGCCACTTCAGCGCTTTTGCTCCTCGGGGCGACAGTCGGGCCGTGGCGCTTGATTCCGGAGGCGTTTATCAGTGGCGTCACGGAGGTGAGCGCCACCTCTTCAATCCGATTACGATCCACAAGTTGCAGAAGGCGACCCGACTCGGCGACTACGCGGTGTTCCGCGAATACGCCGACGCGGTTGATGACCAATCCCGGGAAACCTTCACCCTGCGGGGCTTGATGGAGTTTCGCTTCAACGAATCGAAGGCGATCCCCGTCGAGGAAGTCGAATCCGTCGATGCGATAGTTCGGCGTTTCAAGACCGGAGCCATGTCCTACGGGTCCATCTCCAAGGAGGCTCACGAAGCACTGGCCATCGCCATGAATCGTCTTGGGGGCAAATCCAACACCGGCGAAGGCGGCGAAGACAGCGACCGCTTCACTCCCGATGCGAACGGCGATAGCCGTCGGTCAGCGATCAAGCAGGTCGCTTCCGGTCGGTTCGGTGTGACCAGTTTTTACCTCGTCAACTCAGACGAGATCCAGATCAAGATCGTTCAAGGGGCGAAGCCTGGGGAAGGAGGGGAACTGCCCGGACACAAGGTGCTCCCGCAGATCGCGAAGACCCGCGGAACCACGCCAGGAGTGGGCCTCATCTCACCCCCACCACACCACGACATCTATTCAATCGAAGATCTTGCCGAGCTGATCCACGATCTAAAAAACGCAAATGTAGACGCTCGCGTAAACGTGAAGCTCGTCTCTGAAGTGGGAGTCGGCACCATCGCGGCGGGGGTTGCCAAGGCCAAGGCCGATGTAATCCTCATCTCGGGCTACGACGGAGGCACGGGTGCTTCCCCGCGTTCTTCGATTCAGCACGCGGGGGCACCCTGGGAATTGGGAGTTGCCGAGACAAACCAGACCCTGCTCTTGAATGACCTTCGCTCGCGGGTGGTCGTCGAGACGGACGGACAGTTGAAAACGGGACGCGATGTTGCAGTCGCCTGTTTGCTCGGGGCCGAGGAGTTTGGTTTCGCGACGGCACCCCTGATAACCCTCGGGTGTTTGATGATGCGCGTCTGTCAGAAAAATACTTGCCCGGTCGGGATTGCTACGCAGAACCCCGAACTTCGGAAAAAATTCCATGGCGGACCGGAAGCGGTTGAGAACTTCATGCGATATATCGCCGAGGATCTGCGCGGCGTCATGGCCAAGCTTGGTTTCCGCACGATCAACGAAATGGTCGGTCGCGTCGACAAGCTCGAGCTCCGCAAAGCCATCGATCACTGGAAGGCAAAGGGGTTGGATTACAGCAAGATCCTGTACCGTCCGAATGTGGGCAAGAATGTCGGCACCTATTGCCAAATGAAGCAGGACCACCTGCTAGACCTCTCTCTCGATCGCACACACATTCTCGAACGGGCCAAGCCTGCAATCGAGGAAGGTAAGTCGGTAGAGATGGATCTACCCGTCATCAACACGAACCGGGTCGTTGGCACGATGACCGGATCGGAGATTTCGCGGCGTCACGGACCGGACGGTCTGCCCGAGGACACCCTACGCATCAACCTGACTGGCTCCGCTGGCCAGAGTCTGGGTGCTTTTTGCCCCAAGGGAATGACCTTCACGGTTACCGGTGACACGAATGATTACCTCGGCAAGGGCCTTTCGGGAGGAAAGATCATCGTCCGCCCTTCGGAGGACTCACCGTTCGTCGCTCATGAAAACATTATAACCGGGAACGTTTGTTTCTATGGCGCGACAGCTGGGGAAGCCTACATTGCCGGAATGGCCGGGGAGCGCTTCTGCGTCCGCAATTCCGGAGTCGAAGCGGTCGTCGAAGGCGTTGGCGACCACGCGCTGGAGTACATGACCGGAGGTATGGTCGTCAACATCGGTTCCACCGGGCGCAATCTCGGTGCCGGAATGTCGGGTGGAGTTGCATACGTGTACGATGAGGCCGGAGATTTTGTCGAGAAACGCCTCAACGCCGAAATGGTAAACGTGTACCAGCTGATCGAATGCACCGATGACGAAATCGAGCGCGTGCGGTCGCGGATCGAGCGTCACGTCAGCTACACCGGATCGGTTCGCGGCAAGGAGATCCTCGACGACTGGCCTGCCAAGGCTGTGAACTTCCTGAAAATCATGCCGCAGGACTACGAGCGAATTCTACAGGCGCAAGCCCGGGCAGAAGAGCGCGGACTCGAAGGCGATGATGCCATTCTCGCCGCCTTCGATGAAAACGTCGCGGCCGGGCACTAAGTTCTGTAGCCATAATTCAACCACTAATTTTAAAGACCAATTTTTCATGGGAAAGCCAACCGGATTTATAGAGTTTGAGCGCAAAACGATCGCTGACCGCGACCCCATCAAGCGCCTCAAGGACTGGAACGAAACTCACCAGGGGTTTGATGAAGCCAAATTGCGGGATCAGGGAGCGCGATGCATGGACTGCGGCACACCCTACTGTCATACTGGAATAACTCTGGCGAACATGGCCAGCGGGTGCCCGGTCAACAATCTCATTCCCGAGTTCAACGACCTCGTCTACCGAAACAGGTGGCAGGATGCCTACGAACGTCTCATGAAGACGAACAACTTCCCCGAGTTTACCGGCCGCGTCTGCCCGGCACCTTGCGAAGGTTCCTGCGTGCTCGGAGTGATCGAGCCTCCGGTGACCATCAAGAACATCGAGCAGAGCATCATCGACAAGGCATGGGCTGAGGGTTGGGTGCAGCCCAACCCCCCATCTGAACGCACGGATAAAATGATCGCGGTAGTGGGATCCGGGCCGGCCGGGCTCGCCGCTGCCGACCAGCTCAACCAAGCCGGACACCATGTAACGGTCTTCGAGCGTGCCGACCGAATCGGAGGGCTTCTGATGTACGGGATTCCGAATATGAAACTCCAGAAGGAAGTCGTGACTCGCCGGGTGCAACTGATGGAGGACGAGGGCGTCAAGTTCAGTGCCGGGGTCGAGATCGGGAAGGATTTGCCCGCCCGCGAACTACTCGACGATTTCGATGCGGTGGTTCTCTGCTGCGGGGCGACCCAGCCGCGCGATTTACCGATCCCCGGACGCGAACTCGGTAACATTCATTTCGCCATGGATTTCCTCGGACCAAATACCAAAGAAATGTGGGACGTCCGCGAGGGCAAGGGAGACCAGTTTACCGAATTGGCCAAAGGGAAGAATGTCGTGATCATCGGCGGCGGCGACACCGGCACCGATTGCGTCGGCACCTCCCTCCGCCACGGATGTGAGCACGTTTCCCAGCTCGAAATCATGCCGAAGCCACCAATGGAACGCGCACCGGACAACCCCTGGCCCGAGTGGCCAAAGGTTTACAAAGTTGATTACGGGCAAGAAGAGGCAACTGCAGTCCAAGGGGAGGATCCTCGCCAGTATCTCGTGACTGCCAGCAAGTTTGAGGGTGACGAGGACGGAAACGTCAAAGCCATCCACGTTCATGACATCGAGTGGGTCAGTGAAAACGGGCGGTTCGCGCCGAAGAAAGTGGAAGGTTCCGAGCGGATCCTACCAGCGGAGCTTGTTCTCTTGGCCATGGGCTTTCTCGGACCGGAAGCCACGATAGCCGAAGAGCTTGGGCTGGAGAAGGACGCCCGCTCGAATGTGAAGGCCGAGTATGGCGACTTCCGCACGAGCATGGACAAGGTTTTTACCGCCGGCGACATGCGTCGGGGACAATCCCTCATCGTCTGGGCAATCAACGAAGGCCGGGCCGCCGCCCGTGAGTGCGATCGCTACCTGATGGGGTCGACCAAGTTGCCCTGAATCGTTAAGTGGTTTAGGAACGTGCTGGACTCTTTCTATCAGGAAAAAGGGAAATATGTCGTGCGTCCGATAGAAACATTCAAACCGATCTACCAGCCAAACCGGTCAGACAATCGCTTTTAAACCACGGTCGGTTGCATTCGACTCGTTCCCGAGGCAGACTAAACACATGAAAAGACTACGCTTTCTCTCAATACTGGTTGTCTCATCTGCTCTAACGGCCGGGTGCACGGCAAAGGACACCTCCAAAGCTGAGATCCCAGCCGAGTTACAGTCCTATTCGGTAGCGACCTTTGCGGGCGGTTGTTTTTGGTGCGTCGAAAAGCCGTTTGAGGATTTGGATGGGGTCCAGGCAGTCTTCTCGGGTTATACCGGTGGCAAGGAAATTGACCCCAGCTACACGGAAGTTGCCTATGGACGGACTGGTCACACGGAAAGTGTGCAAATTTATTACGATCCCGAAAAAATCAGCTACGATGAACTACTGGATGTCTACTGGCGGCAGATTGACCCAACGGATCTCGGAGGTCAATTCGTAGATCGAGGCAAGCAATACCGCCCTGAGATATTCGTGCACGATGCAGCCCAACGCACCGCCGCCGAAAAATCCAAGAACGCTCTGGAAGAAAGCGGGCGATTTGAGGAGCCAATCGTTGTCCCGATCACCGATGCTGAAACCTTCTACCCGGCAGAAGAGTACCACCAGGACTTCTACAAAAAGAGTCCCTCACGCTATAACAGCTACCTCAATGGGTCGGGACGGAAAGAATTTTTAAAGCGTTACTGGGATTGAAAGACGTTATCTTAAGTCTGAATCGATGCAGATTCACGCTACCTAGGAAGAGAAAATTCCTCGTTCATCCTTTCGTGTGGATGAGCTGCCCTGAGACTTGACTCAGGACTGGCGACTCATCATTGTCTCCCTTTTCACTTTTATACCAACTAGTAGAAAGTGGGTCTCGGCCCGCTTTTTTTATTCTCCAGACATGAGCAGCGAACTTCTTTCCGTATTAGAATACATGGAAAAGGAAAAGGGAATCGGTCGTGCCGACATGATTTCCGCTATTACCAATTCCATTCACAACGCGGCACAAAAAGGTGTCCACGCCGGCCAGGAATTGCGAATCGATATCGATCCGCGATCCGGGAACATGAAAGCGTGGTCAATTCTCACGGTGACCGACTCGGTCGGAGATCCTGAGAAGGAGATTCACATTGAGAATGCCCGCAAGTTAAAGCCGGAAGCAGTAATCGGTGAAATCATCGAAAAGCCAATCGACCCCTCTTATCTGGGCCGGATTGCAGCCCAAACTGCCAAGCAAGCCATTCTGCAGAAGATTCGTGAGTTCGAGCGCGAGCGCGTCTTCGATGACTACAAGGATCAGATCGGTGACATCGTCAGCGGAGTGGTTCATCGTCGGGACCGCAGTGACCTGATTGTCGATCTCGGAAAAACCGAAGCTCTCCTCCCCCGCCGCGAGCGCATCCCGCGTGAGAATTTTAACCCGGGCGACCGAATTCGGGCCCTACTCCTCAAGATCGAAACCGGAAGCAGGGGCCCTAGTTTGGTCCTCAGCCGGGGAAGCCTGAGCTTCGTCAGACGCTTGCTGGACCTGGAAGTCACGGAAATTAACGACGGCACCGTGGTCATTGAACGCATGTCGAGAGAACCGGGATACCGGACGAAAATCTGTGTCAACACTACGGATCCAAAAGTCGATCCAGTTGGAGCCTGTGTGGGTGCCCGTGGCTCACGGGTGAAGAGCATCGTCCGCGAACTGGGGGGCGAGAAGATAGACATCATCCGCTACTACCCCGACATCAAAGATCAACTGGTGGAAGCTCTCAGTCCCGCGGTCCCCCGCAAGATCGAGGTTGATGAAAGAAATCACCGCATCAGTTTCGAGATTGTCGAAGACGACCTATCGGTAACGATCGGCAAAGGTGGAATGAACGCAAAGCTCACCTCCCAGTTGCTGGGTTGGAAGCTGGACATTCGGCGGGAAGAAACCGCTAACGTCACCATCGATCAGCAAAAGCAACTCGCGGCTAAGAATCTTGTCGATACAATCGGCGTCCAACCGCAAACAGCTATGAAGCTGGTTGAAATGGGCTTCACCACTCCGGCAGCTTTTGAGGGTGCCCGGACGGAGGATCTCATGGACATGGGCTTCACCGAGGAAGAATCCAACACGATCATTACCCAAATCGGGACAGAATAATCTGCAACGGAATTAAGTATATCATCAAAGAAAATTTTCAGAAAAGTAAGGAGCTTCAAGTAACAGAATGAGCGTCAGAATCCACCAGATCGCCAAACAGATCGGAATGGAAAACAAGGACCTATTGAAGCTGCTCCAAGAGCGTGGCTTTGCCGTCAAGAGTGTATCCAGTACTATCGACAACATCAGCGCTGGTTCCCTTGTTGAGGAACTGGGCAATTCCGAAGATGTTTCCGAATCTCCTGCAGGAGAAGAAAACAAAGCTGAAACCAAGTCTGTGGAAACCAAACCCGTGGAAACTATACCTGTGGAGACAAAGCCCACATTCAAGCGGCCCACCGGGCCTATTGTGCGCTCAGCCGAACAAGTAGCCCGCGAGAAAGAGGAAGCTAAGGAAGCGGCTAAGAGAGGTTCACAACCCACAACCGCTGAGCCGGACGCTCCAAAAGCAAAGGCTCCCGAGAGCCCTACGCCAGCTGCACCGGCTCCGGCACCAGAATCGAGCGCTGCGCCGAAACCACCTCCGGCCAGTCGCCCACCAAGTGCGCCAAAGCCGCCTGCTTCTACCCGGCCTCCCACGGCACCCAGACCACCGGCATCTGCTGGGCGGAGTGGACCACCAAAGCCACCCACGCAAACGACAGGATCCGAGGAAAGCCAAGCAGAAGCCACCGAGGCATCCACTGATGAAACTGGAGAGCCAACCACTTCTACGCTAAAGGTCATCCAGGCAAAACCTCCGATCATTGTTCGTGACTTTGCCAACTTAATCGGTCTAAAGCCGTTCAAGCTTCTTTCAGACCTGATGGAGCGAGGCATTTTCGCCTCGATGAATCAAACGATCGAAGAGGATGTTGCGGCCAAAATTGCCGAAACACATGGCTTCCAGTTGGAAATCAAGCACCGTGGCGGGGCTGCTGAACCGGGTGCCAAAGCGAAGAAAGCGCTGGAAGAAGCCGATGAATCCGAACTGCTCGAACCACGCCCTCCCGTGGTCTGTATTCTCGGTCATGTCGACCATGGTAAAACCACCCTCCTCGACACCATCCGCAAGGCGAAGGTGGCCGCAGATGAGTTTGGCGGAATCACTCAGCACATCGGTGCATACCAGGTGGAAACCAGTGGTGAGCCAATTTCCTTCCTCGACACTCCCGGTCATGCCGCTTTTTCGCGCATGAGAGAACGGGGTGCCGACACAACCGATATAGCTATTCTGGTCGTTGCAGCCGATGACGGCTTCAAACCGCAGACAGACGAGGCCCTTAAATTTGCGAAGAAAGCACAGGTTTCGCTGATCGTCGCCATAAATAAGATCGACAGCAAGGGAGCGAATATTGATCGCGTAAAGCAACAAATGCAGGAACGCGGGATCGCCCCCGAGGATTGGGGCGGCGAAGTCATCACTGTACCGATCTCCGCACTCAAGGGTGAGGGTATCGACCAGTTGCTCGAAATGATCCGCTTACAGGCCGAGATCATGGAGCTCAAGGCCGTGCCGAAGGGCAAGAGTTCCGGAGTCATCATTGAATCTCAAATCGAACAAGGCCGCGGTCCGACGGCTACGGTTCTCGTCAAGAAAGGTCTACTTAAAATCGGTGATGCGATTGTTTGCGGGACGACCTCCTGCAAGGTCAAGGCCATGCACAACGACCTCGGCAAAGCCGTGAAGGAAGCAGGACCCTCCACTCCCGTCAAAGTGATTGGTTGGAGCAATGTTCCTTCATCCGGTGCCGTCTATGAGACGGTCAAGAATGAGCGGGAAGCCAAGAGAATCGCGGATGAAGTCCTCGATGAAATGCAGAAGAAGGTCGAAGACGACCGACTCGAAGCAAAATCCGGCGGATCCAATCTCGAAGATCTTTTCTCAGCCATCGAGAGCACTCGCAAGAGTACTTTTAATGTGATTTTGAAATCGGACGTGCACGGTTCACTCGAGGCACTTCACACCTTGCTCGATGAGCTGCCTTCCGACCAAATCGAACTGAAGGTTGTGGCTAAGAATGTCGGCATGATCTCCAAGAAGGATGTAGAGCTGGCAGCAGCCTCTGAAGCAACCATCGTCGGATTCAACGTCCGAATGGAAAACGGGGTGCAAGGCCACGCCAAACACCTCGAGGTCGACATCCTCCAAGACAACATCATTTACCAGTTGATCGACCTGATCCGCGACTCCATGGCGGAACTCCTCGAACCCGAACTTCGGGAGAAGAAACTGGGCGTCGCCGAAGTGCGCGTCGTCTTCCCGCTGGGCAAGAATTTCGTTGCTGGTTGCATGGTCACCGAGGGCAAAATCCAACGCGATGCCAAGACTCGCCTCCTCCGCAAAGACGAACTCGTCCACGAAGGCAGAATCGGAGCCCTCAAACGGTTTAAAGACGATGCCAGCGAAGTGCGTGCAGGATTCGAGTGTGGTGTGGCTATCGCCGGATTCAACGGATACCAGGAAGGCGATTTGATTGAGTGCTTTGAGGTCGAGAAGATTCGACCCACTCTCTAATCTGATCGGAGTCCCGAAACGGTGGCAAAACGCAAACTCAGGGTCGACGAACTCATCCGTCGTGAAATCAGCTTGATCCTCCATACGGATTATCAATCGGAAGGAACCTACACAACCATCAGCGAGGTGGATGTGTCTCCGGACCTCCGTCAGGCCAAGGTTTTCTACTCCGTCCTCGGTGGTGAGGAGAGGGAAAAGGCGGCTGACCGGTTTTTACGAATCAAGGCTTCGGAGATTCGCTATAAAGTAGGCAAGAAAGTCATCCTTAAGTACCTTCCTTTTTTGGAATTTATACGCGACAATGCACTGGAGCGAGGCTTCGGCCTCATCGAGAAACTCGATGAACTGGATGACGACAATGAGTGAACTTCCTCTCAACCCTCTCTTCCACCGGGAAGAATTCCGAAAACTTCTTTCATCATGGAAGCAAAAGAAGCTGGCCGTCTGTGGCCATCTTCGCCCCGACGGAGACTGTATCGGTTCACAAGTCGCGTTTTGCCGATTCCTACGGTCTCAGGGAATTGAAGCCGTCGCCGTCCAAGCCGACACAATTCCCAGAAACTTGCAGGATTTCATCGCCGACACTCCCTTTGTCCGGGAAGAGGATTTCGATGCTACCGGATGGGATGCCGTGACCGTTGACTGCGCCGATGCTTTGCGGATCGGGAAATCGCTTCGCGAAAAATTGCCGACTACCCTTTTCAATGTAGACCATCACATTTCGAACCCGGGATACGCCGAAAACAATCTCGTCGTCCCCAACTCATGCGCTACAGCTGAGATCCTTGCCGAGTTGTTCCTCTCGCTTGGCTATGAACCCGATGCGACGACCGCAAACGCTCTCTATGTGGGAATTGCCACTGATACGGGCCAGTTTCGCTTTCCGTCGACCAGCACCCGCACATTCCAAATCTGCTGCCATCTCTGCGAATTCGGCGCTGAACCTGCAAAGGTCGCTACGATTCTCTACGAAAAGGAATCTCTCGGACGCATGCAGTTGCTGGAGTCATTTCTCGCTACCTTGAAGCTTTCCATAAACGGTTCGGTCTGCACAGGATGCATCCGTGACGGAGAGTATGAGAGAACCGGAACGAGCAACGAGGATTCCGAGGGATTCGTTGATTATGCCCGCGCGATTGACGGCGTCCGCATCGGTGTCTTTCTGGAAGAAAAGCAAGGTAAGATCAAAGGAAGTCTCCGATCCAAGGACCCAGCCTACCGGGTGGATACCATTGCCAAGCTCTTTAACGGTGGTGGGCACGCCTGCGCAGCAGGATTTCACATTGATTCGACCATCGAAGAATTCTACCCGAAATTGGAGGAAATCCTGAAGAAGCATCTTCAAGACATCCCCAAAGAATAATAGACTTAATTTCTTAAAAAATGCCCGTGGATACCAATCGCCTCGAAGGCCTGCTCTTTGTTGATAAACCACCTGGCATGACATCGCACGATGTCGTTGCCAGAATTCGACGCATCTACCACATCAAAAAAGTCGGCCATGCCGGAACACTGGATCCAATGGCGACCGGCCTCTTGATCATTCTGGTTGGCCGGGCTACGAAGGCTTCCAATTTCCTTATGAGCCAGTCCAAGACCTACGAAGGGGTTTTTCGGCTCGGCGTCGTCACCGATTCGCAGGATGCCGATGGCGAGACGATCGAAGAGAACCAGGTTCCAGAGGTTTCCGAGGAGCAAATGAAGGAACTATTCCAAGGCTTTCTCGGCGACCAATACCAAATTCCCCCCATGTTCTCTGCGAAGAAGATCAAGGGAGTCCCCCTCTACAAACTGGCCCGCAAAGGACAGGAGGTAGAACGGGAACCACGGTTTGTCTCAATCAAGTCCTTCGATCTTCTCAACTTTTCTTTACCGGATGTGACTTTTCGCATCGATGTGAGCAAGGGTACCTACGTTCGGACAGTGGCCCACGACCTCGGCCAGAAAGTCGGCTGTGGTGCTCACCTTATCAATCTCCGCCGCACGGCTATCAATGACATTGATATCAAGCAGGCCGTGACCTTGGAAACACTAGAGGAGGCACCACCTTCCCAGCTCGGGCGTTTTCTCATTCCCGTCCACCAGCATGTACCCAGTCACGTAATTTAATATGGGCGGCGGGCATCACCACGATCACGGCACCGCAGATGTAAGCGACAAAGCCCTCCTATGGGCTATTGTCATAAATCTTGGTCTTTCCGTTTTCGAATTTCTGGCCGGAATCTTTGCTGGAAGTGTCGCGCTTATGGCGGATGCCCTCCACAACACGAATGACGCCGCCGCTCTCGTTGTCGCCTATGTAGCGAGAAAGATTGGACGCAGAAAGGCCGACGAACACTTCACCTTCGGCTATCGCCGCGCGGAGCTGATTGGGGCCATCATTCAACTGACAGCCCTCATCATGGTCGGCTTCTACTTGCTCGGGGAAGCCGTCAGTCGATTCTTTGACCCGGAAGCGGTCAAGGGAGGCTGGGTGATGATGGCCTCTGGAGTTGCCATTGTGGTCGATATTGGAACCGCTTGGCTGTTATGGGCCATGTCCAAGGGCAGCCTCAACGTGAAAGCGGCCTTCTTGCACAACATTACGGATGCAGCTGCCTCCGTTGCCGTACTTCTGGGCGGGGCCGCAATCTTCTGGTTCGAATGGGAGTGGATCGATCCCCTGCTCACTCTCATAATTGCCAGCTACATTCTCTATATGTCTTTCGGCCTTCTCAAAAAGACCGCCGTTATTCTGATGGAGGGAACTCCGGACGGGTTACAACTCACCGAATTGACCAAAGCCGTTTCCTCTATTGATGGGGTTAAGGGGATCCATCACATCCACGTGTGGGAGCTGGACGAGACACACCGCGCCATGGAGGCGCACATCGTAGTTGACGAGGATGCGACCGCCGAAGACCGGCACGCTCTCCGCGGGCGGGTGAAAAATTTATTGGCCGAGGAATTCCATATCGAGCACTCCACCCTCGAATTGGAAACAGCCAACCACGGTTGCGGAGAAGATGGATCCAGCCTCATACCCGACCACTCCTAATTCAAATCTGGTAAACCTATCTCTCAGCGGCGCCCATTTACAGGAAAGCGTTTACATTCCTGCCCGCATGGGTGATATTTTGGCAGGATGAATGTGTTGGAGGATCCTCTGTTCAGGCGAGTTCGGACTCACGCCGAGTCCAGGATTCACTTTGAGGGCAACGATATTCCTCCACGGGAGAAGCGGACCGAGGCGTATCGCGAGTTTTTTCGATTGGAAAAGCTCATGATCGAGCGCTACCACCGCAAAGGAGACAGTGGACTTCGGGTTGCCACTGCGGGGGCTATTATTTTTGATGTCTTGATCTCGGAGATTTTCGACGCAGCACAGAAAATCGTCCTATCCGACTTCCCCGACTGCGCCAATCAGGTGGCGTTGATAGCCCTCGGAGGATACGGCCGGGCGGAAATGTGCCCGTTTAGCGATGTGGATATCATGCTACTCTATCCGGGGAAAAAAGATACGCCCAGAATCCGTGAATACCAGGAAGCCTTTACCGAGGAAATGCTCTACCCGCTCTGGGATCTTGGCTTTCAAGTCGGTCACTCCAGCAGAAATGTGAAGCAAGCCCTGGAAGAAGCAGCGGCTGAGCATAAATCCAAGAATGCTCTACTGGAAGGACGTTTCGTCTGCGGCAATCCAGCTCCATTTCGCAAACTACGGCGAAAATTCCGTCCCCTGTATCACCTGCGCAACCCCGAAGAGTATATCGTTAACCAGATTCGTTTACAGAAAGAGCGAAGAAAAAAATACGGAGACTCCATCTACATGCAGGAACCGGACATCAAAAGCGGTGTCGGCGGTCTTCGGGATTTTCAAAATGCTCTTTGGATGAGCCGGATCAAGTATGATGGTGGAGATCTTCAGACACTGGAAAAGAACGAAATCATCTCAGCAGAGAGAGCCCAGGAGTTTCAAAATTCCTACAGTTTCCTCCTTCGGGCGCGAATCGATCTCCATTTTCTGGCGGGGCGGGCGACAGACACCCTCTCCCTCGACCGCCAACCCACCATCGCAAAAAATCTGGGATACGAGCAGGAAGATATCTTCGAGCGGGTCGAGGCGTTTATGAGGGATTATTACGCCCATGCCAAAAATATCATCCGAACGGCATCCATCGTTGAAGACCGAATCGTTCGTCGAAATATGCCCATACGCTCAGACCGTTTCCGGCTCTGTGATGTGATCGAATCCCGACGGCATCATCCCGTTCGGCATATCGATGGCTTTCACCTCATGGAAGGAATCCTCACCCCTGAAAATGAAAATGTCTTCCAAGAGGACCCACTCCGTTTGATTCGCATATTCCGAATTGCGCAACAGCACGGCGCGACTCTCCACACCGACCTGGAAGAGTTAATTGAAGAGAACTATTACCTTCTCATTGTAGAGGATCCTTGGCAGGAGCCCGTGCAGAAATGCTTTCGCTCAATCCTTCAAGAAGCTGGAAAAGTGCACAAGACCCTACTGAATATGCACTCATTAGGAGTCTTGGGACACCTAATCCCAGAGTTTGGGCGTCTAACCTGCCTCGTCCAACACGAATTCTATCACCGTTATACAGCGGACATTCACACACTGGATACTATTCGTCATCTAGACGAAGTTTTTACTAAAAACGAATACCCCTTCATCTCTTACTTGACCGCAATCAGGCGAAACAAAACCCCCACACTGCTTTACCTTATTCTCCTTTTGCACGATATCGGTAAGGCGGACGGCGTGCGCGGGCACGATCATCGGGGTGCGATTATGGCCGATCCTGTCCTCGATCGCATGGGTGTTGTGTCGTCACATAAAAGTGAAATTTTGTTCATAATCGAAAACCATCTGGAAATGGCACGATTCTGGCAGAAGTTCGATCTAGATGACCCCGCTACAATTCAATCATTTGCAGACCTTATGGCAGAGGAATCCCACCTCTGCTATCTGTACACTCATACCTACTGCGACGCCCGCGGAACAGCCGAGAGCCTTTGGAACAGCTATAAGCAGTCTCTCCACCAGATGCTTTACAGCCGGGCTCTCGAAGTCTTGGCCGATGGCAAAGATCCTGAAGAGGAAGAACGAAAACATCGTATCATGATTGAGAAGGACTTACTTTCCCGCCCGATCGCTCAAGATATTTCGAAGGATGAGTTGGAAGCACATTTCAACCTCCTTCCCGATCGTTACTTTGCTCACAATTCGATTGAAGAGGTGGAGCTCCACCTGCGCATGGTTCACCGCCTTCTCGCCCAGATCCAGAATGCCGATTCGGTCGGCGCGTTGGTACCGGTAATTGACTGGCAAAATAACGAATCCCAGGGATTGACCGTGGTAAACGTTGTCACCTGGGACCGGGCTGGCCTCTTCTACAAACTCGCCGGGGCACTGAGTGTGTGCGGTCTGAATATCCTCAGCACCAAAGCAATTACCCGGTCAGACCATATCGCGATTGATACATTCTATGTGGTGGGTGCCGAGGGTGGCACGGTCGACAGTCCGAAGATTGAAAGAATCTTCGAGGGCCACGTTCGCTCTGCACTCATCGACGGGAACGATCTAAAGGGCCTGATTGATCGGGAGACCAAGAAATTCAATTCCGGATTTTTCCAGAAGACGCCACCCCATCTGCCGGTTCGTTTGGAACCTGTCGTAAATGTTTATCACGAACTTTCCCTCAAGAGGACCATCATAGAAGTTCAGTCGATCGATTCCCTCGGGTTGCTCTATTACCTCTCAAAAATCATCACTGAACACGACTTCGATATTACGTTTGCCCGGATTGCTACCGAAAACGGAGTGGCCAACGATACATTCTACATTGAGAGCATCGAGCCGGATGGGATGATCGACAACGAGAATCTCCTCAGCCTTCGGCAAGCTCTATCGGATGTCATCCAGACGTCGAAAGCAAAAGCTAGCTAAAGAATTTTACGCACTTCGAAAGAGGATTTGCCACCCAGTGATTAGATAGGCAAACCCACAGTCCAGTTTTACTGGGCCGGAGCGGAAACACTCTCATCGTTGTTAGAACCGGAAGCAGCTTCCCATATCGATTGCATTGATTGACCAGCTTGATTCCATGCTTCGCCGATTTCCCTCTGCAACTCTGGCCACTGCTCGGCTGAAGCATCCGAAATTCGGGATCCTGCCTCCACAATCTCCTCGCGAGCTTGTTGCAACCCAACAATCCCCTTTTCAACCTGCTCTTTTGCGGCTCCGGTTAATTTAGTTGCAGCAACTTGTGCTGCATCAATCTGCTTTCCCAAGCGATTTGAAGCTTCTTGAAGCGTTTCCTTCACTTTAGCACTGCTCGCCGCAGACGTTTCTGCAATGGAATCCCAGGTGTCAGCCATCCAGTAGCCAGCGCTACGCGTCCAATTGGCCGCGGTATCTCCCGCAGACTGTACGGATTCCGCTGCAGATTCGACCGTTTGATTTTCCGATCCACTGGTGGATTCGCCCTCCTTCGAGCAGGAGGTAAAAAAGATAGCGAGAAGCGTAAAAAGAAGTGCGATTCGTTTCATCCTTCCAGACTGCCAAAAGTCCGGAGCCGCGAAAAGAACAATCGATTGGACTCAGCGCGAGTGTCTGATGCCCTATCGAGCATATATAAAGGTAAATTCAAATAGACTATCTGATCGCTCCCCCCGTGGCGTGTCCGCTCGCGGACGCCTGCGTCCTGTTTAGAATGCCATCATGGGAATACCCACTCCAACGCTGGCGCTCGCCCTTCGATGAACTCAGGGCCTTGAGCTTGTCGAAACGGCAAGCGAGCACGCTACATAACTTCTCTCCGTGGCGTTTCCGCTCGCGGACGCCAGCTTCGTGTTACGCTCTCAAAAACCTTACCTGCCGGGGAATGGATGCAACCGACGGGTCATTCGATTCCCCAGTCTGCGCACGAAGACTGCTGTCGTTAGACCCTCTGCAATTTTCGGAGCTAAAACTTTAGCGGCGGAAGCTCCCGTCTCTGCGGAAATTTGAGCGGTCAAGCTATCCACCAGGTCCGAGCTAACATCCTCAACAACAGTTGCCAGGAAGGTGTTGAGGAAGGTGTCGAAAGCGAACGCGACGGCGACTGGTTGGCTCGGCCGGATTCCGTGGATTTTCAATACCTCATGCGCGGCTTGTGTGGCGGCATTGAAAGCGATGAGAGCATCCAAAATTCTCCAAGGGGATAATGCTGCACTTGCGCCTGCTGTGAGGGCCACCTTTCGAACTCTCTCCCGGGCTTGTTTGCCGAGAGGAGTCAGCACGTTCCGGTCATAATCACGGATCCACTCACCCGCCGGATGCGAGACCGCCTCCGATGCCAGCCGATCGAGAGTACCATGCAGGTCTTGATGTCTCTCCGTCTCTTGGTTCCTCAAGTAGCGAAGCTGCCCGAGGAGCTGCCGGCGTATCGCCTCCTTTTTTGCCCCGGGGAGTGATTCGAGCTCGCCCGGTTCGAGGCGAGAGACCAGAGGCATCCGCCGAATCGATATGAAAATCCGAAGAAGGCGGTAGATTCCGTAGATGACCAAACCAAAGAGGAGCCCCAAGACAGGCCAACCGGTTACAGGAGGCCAATCCAGCAGAAGATTGACGGTCTGGACGAATTCGAGAGCGAGGAAAAAGAACAGCAAGCCAAAGCCAACCGCCAACAACCCCCCTATCGCACGACGCAGCACAGCAGGAGTCGATGAGGAGCGGATCGGTGCGGGAATAGTACCGGACTTCGGAGACGCCGTATTCCTCAATTCCCCCTCGTTCAAGGGAGGAGGTGCAGTCCCCACCCCCGATACTGCCGTATCGAAGGCCTCACCTGGCATTGGCCAGTGTCTGCGGGATTGGTTCATCTCCTTAATCTTGTGCGGTCAATTGATCTCGTAAGTGAGAAAGTCCGGAACATTTCTAAACCAGACGTAAAGTGTATTCACCCCGGAACGTAGATTTTCGGCCAACTCTCCAATCGTAGTCACCTTTGTTTCGTTTACCTCCCGGATCACCATTCCAGGGCGAAATAGCTGATTCTGCGGGGTGACTCTTATTATTTCTTTCACCACAATACCCTCAATGGATGATGGTATGGAGAATTCTTTTCGAAGCTCGGGAGTCAACACAGATAGTTCAACGTCCTCCATGGCGCTTTCGGGCTCTTTCGCTGGACCATCAATGGCGAGTCGTTCTCCCAATGATCCCAGGGTGACTGCTTTGGTCAAAACCTCGCCGTCGCGAATGATCTTCAAATCCACGCTTACTCCCGGAGGAGTTTGAGCAATTGCCAGACGCAACTCTGCAGCCGAGTCGATCTGACGTCCATCGACATCAATGATAACGTCCCGATGTTTGATCCCGGCTGCCGCGGCTGCGCCGTCTTCTTCAACCTGCCGGATCAAGGCTCCTTTTGTAGAGGGAAGGCCCCAAGCCTCAGCCAGCGCAGGAGTAAGATTGCCGGGGACTACACCCAAGAATCCACGCGGCACTTCACCGACGGAGATCAAACTCTCCATCACATACCTCGTTAGATTTGACGGTATGGCAAAACCGATACCGATGTTCCCCCCCGTTCCAGATAGAATCGCTGTATTGATCCCAATCAGTCTGCCCTTGGCATCGACGAGAGCTCCTCCGGAGTTACCACGGTTGATGGCTGCATCGGTTTGCACGAAGTCCTCATAACCCTGTAACCCCAGAATATCGAGATCGGTTCGGCCCAAGCCGGAAACGATTCCCTTGGTTACTGTAAGGCCGACACGCAGAGGATTGCCGATTGCGAAGCACACGTCCCCGACTCGCAGTTTATCACTGTCGGCAAAAGTGAAAGCAGGGAGTGGTTCATCGACCTCTATCTTCAAGACCGCCACATCTGTTTTTGAGTCCGTTCCAATCACTTTTGCCGTGAATTCGCGGCCGTCGTACAACTGAACCAGTATCTCATCTGCAATTTCATCGGAACGCCCAACACGGACCACATGGTTATTGGTTAAAACATACCCATCTTCCGATACGATGACCCCTGAACCCATTCCACTCGGAACGCGCCGTTCATCCACCTCATCGTCGGACTCTTCCGGTTCATCTCCTTCTTGCTTTGGGGGCATCCCATAATACCGGCGAAAAAGGTCTTCGAGGGTCATTGGATTACCTTGGCCCGAAATCAGTTGGGTAGTAACAACTCCGACAACCGCTGGGGTTGTTTGCTCAAGCATATCCGCGTAGCTGACTACTTCCGCCACGGAATCGTTACTCACTGGAGTCTCATCGACGGAAAGAACTGGTTCCGCCCGCTGTTTCTGGGGTTCAGCATGATCGTCGCCATGTGCGGACAAGAGGAAAACCGTAACCGCCATGGTGAAGCAAAGTGCGATGATTCCAGAAACGGTAAGAGAGTAACTTTTTAATTTCACGTCCAAACTTACCATTGCAGGCGCTATTTAAGCAAATGGGAAGCAGAGATTCCTTCGTGACATTCCTTCGAAGCTTCGATTATTTAATTATTACATACCCTATTAACCCCCAAACCACCCAAACTATCCCGCATGACTGAACCATCATCCCCCGACCAAACCGAGTCCTCAAGCAGGGACTCGCGAATTCTAAAAAGCTATTGGCGCAGCAACTTACTGCTAATGTTGGGTCTTTTGATGTTGTGGGCTGCCGCAGGACTTGGCTGTGGGATCCTCTTCGCCGATAAATTGAATGAATATACTCTGCCCGGTACCGGGTACCCACTGGGATTCTGGTTCGCCCAGCAGGGAAGCATCATTGTTTTTGTTATCCTGGTTCTTGTCTATGCCTTGGCGATGAATCGTCTCGACCGTCTACACATGAAACAAAGAAACACTGACGATTCCATTGAAGGGGGTTTAAAATGAGCGTTCAAGTTTGGACCTATCTTTTCGTCGGACTAAGTTTTGCCCTCTATTTGGGCATTGCCTGGTTGAGTCGCGTCCGGGACACCCAGGGATTCTACGTAGCAGGTAGAGGTGTGCCATCCTATGCCAACGGTATGGCTACAGCAGCCGACTGGATGAGCGCCGCATCGTTTATCTCTATGGCCGGACTCGTTTCCACCATGGGATATGCGGGGGGGGTCTACCTCATGGGGTGGACAGGCGGCTTCGTCCTCCTCTCCCTATTGCTGGCTCCCTATTTGCGGAAATTCGGGCACTACACCGTCCCCGACTTCATGGGAGATCGTTACGATTCGAAACTCGTTCGTTTGGTCGCTATCCTTTGTGCCCTATTTATCAGTTTCACGTATGTGGCCGGGCAAATGCGGGGCGTGGGAGTCGTTTTCTCCCGCTTCCTTGAAGTCGATATCAACGTTGGTGTGATCATCGGTATGGTGATCGTTTTTATTTACGCCACTCTTGGAGGGATGAAGGGGATCACTTGGACGCAAGTGGCCCAATATTGGGTCCTGATTACCGCTTTCCTGGTGCCCGCCATCGCAATTTCCATAAAATTGACTGGCACAGGCATTCCTCAGCTCGGTCTAGGCTCTGAGTTACAGGATACCGCAGTTAGTCTGTTGTCGCGTCTTGACGGGATACAAAAGGAGTTTGGCTTCGGCCCGTACACGGAGCCTTTCACTGGGCAATGGGACAAAGTAAATGTATTCTTTGTCGCCTTGGCGCTAATGGTAGGCACAGCTGGATTACCCCATGTCATTGTTCGCTTTTACACCGTGCGCAATCCGAGAGCCGCCCGCTGGAGTGGATTCTGGGCACTACTCTTCATATCCTTTCTTTACCTAACGGCACCCGCACTGGCCGGATTTGCCCGTTACTACATGTTGGAATCCCTCAACGGAGCGACAGAGGAAGAACTTCCAAGCTGGTATGAAAGCTGGGAAAAAACCGGCTTGATCCTATGGTTTGACGACGGAGATGGTGTGGTGCGCTATACCGCCCGTCCCGACAATGAGATCTTCCGAGCCGGAGCAATTGCCGGCCCTGAACTCGCTACCATCAGCCGAAAGCATCAACAATGGATTGATACCGACGGAGCTAAAGGAACCGACGCCCGCATCGAGTTAACTGAGCTTGGCTTAAACGGGCCGGACAGGGATATCATCGTCCTGGCCACCCCGGAAATGGCCGAACTCTCCAACTGGATCATTGCCTTCGTGGCCGCAGGTGGGCTCGCTGCTGCGCTGTCTACCGCAAGTGGACTCCTGCTGGTGATATCATCAAGTGTGGCGCATGACCTTTATTATAAAATACTCAGACCCAAAGCTACAGAGAAACAAAGGCTATTGGTAGGCCGGGGCACTATTGGGATAGCCGTTGTCATAGCGGGACTCTTTGGCATCTATCCACCCGGTTTCGTAGGCCAGGTCGTAGCCTTCGCATTCGGATTTGCAGCCGCCAGTTTCTTCCCTGTTATCGTACTCGGGATATTCTGGAAGCGTGTTGGTACGATTCCTGCCCTTTGCGGGATGATCGCAGGTATTGGCGTGACAGCCAGCTACGTCATCGGGGTCGTCTTCTTCGACATGGACCAGTGGACCCTCGGCCTCACCGATCAAGGTATCGATCCACAAGGCATTGGAACCTTTGGAATGGTCGTCAACTTGGCGGTAACAGTAGGGCTCACGCCCTTCTTCCCCGCTCCTTCGAAGAAAGTGCAGGCCTTGGTCGACCAAGTTCGCGAGCCAGAAGGATGGTCCCCACCGATCAATATCGACGAGAGTTCAGAGCATTGATTGCTACAGAGCTTTTGTAGGACCATCGCTTGCCAGCATGCCTCCAGCCTTCCAAAAACGAGAAGATACTCCGTATCCAAACAGTGGCCGTGCGCTTTAGCCTCGGTTTCGTTGTGCATCTCTAAATCTAGTGCATGCGCGGGCTAAAGCTCCGCGCCACGGGAGATAACGCACGGCACAGTGTAAAGGTGATCCACGAGGAGGCTGTCTCAAAACGACAGATCAGCTCAACCGCTCTTTTCTTTTTTGTTTCGCAAAAAAGGCACGAGCAGCAACAACCCGACCCCGGATCCAGCAGCGGCAACGACCGTAACGGTGGCGTACCCATACTTTTGCGCGACCCAGCCACCCATAACCGCTGCGCCCACACTGGCCACCGCCATAGTGGCGTTGAAAATACCCATCGCTGCCCCTTGTGAAAACGTGGCGAGCTCCCCTGCCAATGCCGACCCTCCCACAATCAGTGGTGACCAAGCGATCGGTAGGATAGCAAAAAACAAAGGCACCAGAATCATCTGAACAAGCGGAGGTGCCGGAACCAAAAGGATCAGAGCAACATTGGTAACAATGAGCCCGATAGCCCCAATAAGAACAACCCGGGCACTCCCTATCTTCTCCGACCACGAGCCGGATGGAGCGTATAGAAAGATACCAAGAGTCGCCGCCAAACCGTAGTAAAGGGAAGATTGAGCCGCAGAAATTCCGTAATTTGCCTTCATCAAAAGCGGCAGGAAGTTCATCACCGTCCAAACCCCGATCATGAGGAAAAACCAGCTGGCAATCCAAAGAGCGTAACCGCTGAAAAGACCGCGCATACCGGTGAGCAAGCCAGCCACTGAAATATGTTCGTAGTGCCGCACAACCGAGGCAGGCGTGATTGCAGCACCCATCGTAGGCTGCCGGTGATGGACCTTGTCCGAACGCTTCTCTCCCACTTCCGCTTTTCCAACTTGTGGAAGGCCGCGTCGAGCGAGAAGAATACCCGGAACCATTAAGACAGCACACAAAAACATTCCCCACCCGGTCACCGATTGCAGTAGTGCTGCGAGGAGCAACCCAATCGCCTGTCCCGTTCCGTAGAAAGTTTGCAACCATCCCAGGTGGCCATCCCACTCATTCCGGGGTTTGAATTCTACGATGTAACTAAAGGCTGTCGTATTCGTCATGCCCGCGCCGACACCCAATAAAAGAGCACTAAAAAACCAAATCCAAGCCGCGCTAAACAGTACAAATCCAAAACTTCCAACACCGACTAAAAGGAACCCGCCGAGAAAAAAAGCGCTGAACCAGCGGGTCGCATCAGCAATCTTTCCCACAATAGGCGAGAAGACCTGACCGAGATAAAACGCACCGACGACCAACCCAACCGCTGAGGCGGACTCCGTCCTTCCGACCAAAATTGGGATTAAAATCGGGGCGACCCCCAATATTACCGCACCCTGAAACAGGTAGCCCCAGAACCAAGGTTCAGTGTTGGCTCGTTCCTCTTTACCAATTTGCACAGCAAGTCGCTTAGCGTATCCAGACATGGCGAAATGTTGCCCCAATATGGGTTGATCGGCTAGAAGAAAAGATGCTTGGCACAACGCTGGCGTCCGCAAGCGAACATGCCACGGAATGCTCACTGACTCGTCTCACTAGCCAAATCTTGTTTGATCAGGTTTTCGATGGTTTCACCTTGCCCAAGTCATTCAACTGGTGGATTGCATCCATGGATCAGGTATTCACTGAATTTAGGCTTGTACTCTCTGCTAAGTATCCAACCGGGCCACGGCTTCTCTCTTGAAATCAATCTTCTTCGGTATGGATTTAGGAAGCAGTAGCGTGCGAAGGGTTCTAGATACGCTTTTACCCGAATTCGGTGGTCATAGAAGTTCTCTTGCCAAGTGAGGCCGGATTTTTTCAGGGCATCAATTGTTCTCGATTTAAACTTACCTTGTGTCTGCGATAAGGTTAACGATTGGCCGAGGCTGAAAAGAGTATGTATATGATCCGGCATGATCTTGCGCAGTGGAGGCAGTAATTGCCATCGCTATGAAGTTCTCGTAAAGCTTTGAGTAATGCTTTGCAGACAATTGGAGTCTCTAAACCAGATTTACGATTTTCGGTGCAACAGGTTATAAAATAACGAGACCCAGGGATAGACACCCGCCCCTTGCGCAACTGATCAGATCCAATGTGATCCTTCATCTCTTTTGTGATAACAAGAGTAACAGTGGGATAAAACTGAAATATTGCGGAGCTGTCAGACAAAGCGAGGCTCTGGCGTCCGGCATTCTTGCAGTCATAGACTTAGCATGACGCTGGCGTCCGCAAGCGGACACGCCACAAGGGACTGGATTATGTAGCGTGCTCGCTTGCCGTTTCGACAAGCTCAAGGCCCTGAGTTCATCGAAGGGCGAGCGCCAACGGTGGAGTTCGCCCATTCCGATAACTTCAGGAAATTTCCAGAAGTTCCAAAATCCAACGCCGATGCGGGCCGGATAGTGAAATATCTTCCAGCTCATCCAATGAAACCCACCGTAGTTTTGGCGGAGAGGTCTCTTTCCCTATCTTCGTAACCTGAAAAATGGTTTCTGTAATGATTTCGTTCCCGATGCCCCGCTTTTTCTTGGTCATGGGATTTTTCGCTACACTCCAGTCACTAGCCAAGTCTTCCTTGCGCGGAAGCTCAAACATGCCCGCGAGTCGTTTTTCTGCGGATGGGGCTTTTCTTAGCAAAATCGATCCGTCCACCACTGCCCATATCCGATCAATCGTTCGTTTTGTTTTTGCCGCTTTTAAGATTCGGGGGAGTGATTCCGCAATCCCCTTAGACGCGGCGCTACAATGCCGAAGCAATGGGCAGACCGTGCAAAGGGGCGAACGGGGAAAACAGACCAAGGCGCCCAGCTCCATTAGTGCTTCGTTATGAACACCGGGCTGCTCAGGATCAAGAAAGGCATCAGCTAATGGGGTAAATGCTTTAACGGCTTCCGCCGATGAGGTCCAAGACCGCTCGTTTGACGCTATCCGTGAAAGCACGCGAACGACGTTACCATCTACAACCGCAACCGCTTCACCCGAAGCAAGACTCGCAATCGCCGCTGAAGAATAATCACCGATGCCGGGAAGCTTCTTCCACCCTACTCTGCTCGTTGGAACTCCCGAAACTTCTATTTCCTGCGCCAGTCGATGAATGTTTCGCGCACGGGAGTAATATCCCAAACCTTGCCAATGACGCAGGACTTCCTCTTCGTCGGCTTTGGCCAATTCGGAGAAACCCGGAAAAGCCGCCATCCAGCGATCAAAGTAAGGCAGCACGGTCGCAACCCGCGTTTGTTGGAGCATAAACTCAGAGACGACGGTACGATAGACCGACCGTGTTGAACGCCACGGCAGATCCCGCGCAAACCGTGCAAACCATTCGGCCAGATCGGCCCGAGCGGCCGGCAGATCCAGATCAACCCAATGAAGCGATGAGTCTTTCGATTTCGGCACGTTTGCGTTCGTTTTCTTCCAACTGTCTTCGAGCACCATCAACAACCTCTTGAGGAGCTTTGTCCACAAACGAGGAGTTTTCCAAACGATTCCGACTTCCCATGATCACTTTGTCCAATTTGGCCAGTTCTTTACTCAGGCGATCCTGCTCAGCTTCAACGTCTATCGAGGAAGAAAGATCCAGATAAAAAGTCCCCAATGGGGTTACCACAGCGGGTGCAGAATCCGGGGATTCATGAACGGCCTCAATGTCCGAAAAACCACCCAATGCTTCAATAACACCGAAGATCTCAGCAGCATCTCCTTGCAGAGACAGTGTGGATTCATCGACGAGCATCTTCACGTCCTTTCGGTTGCTCAATTGGTAATCGGCCTTAAGCGAACGGAGCAGAGTGACTGTCTCCCGGATTTCATCGACTTGCGCAACCGCTCCCCGATCAAGTTTCAACCCGGCAGCATCGATCACATCCTCGAGTTCATCGGAAGTCATCGGATGTGCGTCTTGAATGTGGGAACCCTTCGGCCCAAATCCGAGTAGATGCCAGAGTTCTTCTGTGATAAAAGGACAGAAAGGATGGAGCAAAAGAAGAGTCTGCCGGAGGATTAGATCCTGAATGGCCAGGCAGGTTTTTCCACCATGGTGATCCCTCATTTTCCCCTTGGAAACCTCAACATACCAGTCGCAGAAGTCATTCCAGAAAAAGGAATAAATATGCTGGGTTATTCCGCTGAAGGAATAGGCTTCATAAGCCTCATCCACCATTCGTACGGTGTCGAGCAAGCGCCCCAGAATCGAATGATCCTGAGTGTCCATCTTGTCTGCATCAATGCGCTCCACCAATTCGGGAACTGACCCCACCGCATGAACGGCACCGGACATCTGCCTGAATCTGCAAGCATTCCATAACTTGTTGCAGAAGTTCCGCCCTAGAACCACTCCTTGCTCACTGAAACGGATATCCTGCCCCTGAGGGGCAATGCTCATAATCCCAAAGCGAAGACCATCCGCTCCGAATTTTGCGATCAGATCCAGTGGGTCAGGTGAGTTGCCCAGTGACTTGGACATTTTCCGCCCCTCCAGATCCCTGATTATTCCGGTGAAATACACGTCTTTAAAGGGAATCCTCTCGCGGATTTCCTCAACTGTAAGGTTATCCTTTGCCTCTCCGGCAAATTCCAAACCGGCCATGATCATGCGCGCAACCCAGAAAAATATAATGTCGGGGCCAGTGACCAGAGCTGATGTTGGATAAAACTGATGGTAGCCGAGCTTCTGCATGTTGGACTCATCTGGCCATCCAAGTGTGGCCAACGGCCAGACCCAAGAAGATGCCCAAGTATCCAATACATCTTCGTCCTGCTCCCAGTTTTCCGGATCGTCAGGTCCATCGACTGAGATGTGCCAGTTTTCCGGTTCGGATCGGTCCGCACCCTTGCGATACCATACCGGGATACGGTGACCCCACCACAACTGACGGCTAATACACCAGTCACGGATATTATCCAGCCAGTGTAGATAGGTCTTCTCCCATCGCTTCGGATAGAAACTGATATGACCATCACGAACCGCCTTCTTCGCCTCCTCTACCTTTGGATATTTCAGGAACCATTGCTCGGAAAGTCGCGGCTCGATCGGAACATCTGCCCTCTCGGAAAAACCAACATTGTTTTCGTAATCTTCCTCCCGAATCAGTAGGCCCAGTTCGCGCAACTTCTCCGTTGCGGCACGACGCGCCTCAGAGCGATCCATCCCCACGAATGGTTCTCCCGCATTCTCGTTTAGATGCGCATCCGGAGTAAAGATATCAATCACTTCCAGCCCGTTTCGATTCCCGATCTCGAAATCGACCGGATCGTGCGCTGGTGTCACCTTCAATACCCCCGTGCCGAATTCGCGATCAATGGAATCATCGCCGACAATTGGGATTTCTTTCCGGGGAAAGGGTCGCCACACCCGCGATCCGATCAGGTGTTTGTATCGCTCGTCGAGTGGATGCACCGCCACGCCCGAATCACCCATGATGGTTTCCGGACGGGTTGTAGCGATTTCAAGATGCTGGCCCGGATGATCGACCAGCTCATAACGCATGTAGTAGAGTTTACTCTGTTGCGGTTTCATGATGACCTCTTCATCCGAGAGAGCCGTCAGACTCGCCGGACACCAGTTCACCATGCGTTTGCCTCGATAAATCATCCCGCGCTCGTACAACAGCACAAAGGCTTTAATGACTGCCTTGCTGTAATCTTCATCGAGCGTGTGAACCGCACGATCCCAATCGCAGGATGCGCCCAGTTTCTTCAGCTGTTGCAGGATGATACCACCATGCTTATCCCGCCACTCGACTGCCTTCTCAACGAACTTTTCCCGACCAAGATCATGGCGAGTCTTCCCTTCTGCCCGCAGCTCCCGCTCCACCCGTGATTGCGTCGCGATTCCGGCATGATCCGTTCCGGGCAGCCACAATGAGGACTGACCCAACTGCCTGTGCCGGCGTATTAAAATGTCCTGAATGGTATTGTTCAACACGTGCCCCATCGTCAGAACCCCCGTCACATTGGGTGGTGGGATCATAATCGTGTAGGCGTCGCCCCCCTTCTGAGGGTCGGCAGTGAAGCATCCATCCTGCAACCACTCCGCATACAAGCGGTCTTCGACGGTGAGGGGATCGTAAGCTTTTGGAATTTCGGCCATAATGAAAAACAATCAACCCTACCCCTTCCACTCGGAAATCCAAGTGAATTTCCTAAAGGAGAGTGATCCAGTCGGCTGAAAAAGAAAAATGTCGCATCCGAAGTAAAAGAAAGAGCGCTCTCCAATGTGGCCGGGTGCTTCAGCCCCGGCTCGTAACGTCGAGCAGATCAACATTCGGCGATTACGCTCTCCGCGTGGCTACTACGCTCCATTCTTGCCTTAACCACGGGCAAGGCTGAAAGCCATGCCCCACATCCACTCCAATGCGGCCGGGTGCTTCAGATCCCAACATATAATGCCTTTCATAAAAAACCCGGTGATTCCCCATTTCGATTTGAAGAATCCACAGACTACCTCCTTGATGGTTCGGATGATCAGGGTGCTCGACGATTCGGACGCTCCCGCAAAAGGCGGGAGGGACACCGTCGCGCTCACTGAGAAGATATTTTCCGAGGGGGGTTGGCTTCAGGAAAAGCTCGGACTGGAGCACAGGCCCCAGCAGGAAGAGATGGCCATCCGCGTGGCCCAGTCCTTTGCGATGGACACCCCTTTAATCTTCGAGGCCGGAACCGGAGTGGGTAAGAGTCTCGCCTACCTCGTGCCGGGCATCCTCCACGCAGTTCGCTCCAAGCGTCCTTTTCTCGTTTCAACACACACCATCTCCCTGCAGGAGCAAATCCGCGAAAAAGACATAGCCCAGTGCCGCCATCTTTTTGAAACGGTGAAAGAGTTGCGTCCTTTTGCAGGTTTTGAGTCCGCCTTTTTGGTCGGCAGGGGTAACTATGTTTGCATGAAGCGCCTCGTCCGCGCTGCGGATGAACGGGCAGACCTCTTTAACCAGGGAAACCAACAGGTTTTCGACGACCTTTCCAACTGGGCCACTCACACGAAAACCGGGTTGAGGCAGGAAACCGATTTCCCCATCCCTCCGGACATTTGGGATGCGATCAACGCGGACGCCAGTACCTGCAATCGGAAGAACTGCCCCTCTGAATCCTGCTTTTTCCACACCGCCCGCCAAAAGGTCCAGAAGGCCCACCTGATCATTCTCAATCACAGCCTTCTCTTCTCTTTGATTGCCGCAGGCATGAGTCCCGGTGGAGAAACACCGGGCGTCCTCTACCCCAATGATTTCTTGGTCGTGGACGAAGCCCACACCCTACCGGCGACGGCCACGAATCACCTAGGTGCCACCGTGTCGAGCTATGCCGTCGATCGAGCTCTTCGCATCCTCTACAACCCGAAGACCAAAAAAGGCTTTTTAAAGAGGATCGGCACTCCGGGGGATCGCCGCTTGGTCGTTGAGGCTCTCGCTTCCTGCGCAGAATTTTTTCAGCAAACGGAAAACATCTTTCTCAAGAACCGGGATCAGGTCCGTCTGGCCGAGGGCGATTGGGCTGCACCCGTCTTCCAGACTCCTTTGCGGGAACTGGCCAAACGACTCAAAGCCCTCGCGCACAAAGAACAGGACGAAACGCGATCCGATGAGATTCGGGACCAACAGTTGCGGATCGACAGCTACCGCAGCGTCCTCGAGAGATTTCTAGCCCTCGACTTCGAAGATCATGTTCCCTGGGTGGAACGGATCGGAAAAACCCGTCGAATCGTCAGCCTCAAAAGCGCCCCCATCGATCTCGCCCCGGCACTGAGAGCCATACTCTTCCGCAGGAATACATCAGTAGCTCTGACCAGCGCGACCTTGGCCACCTCCGATGGCATGGATCCTTTCCTCGCCCGGATTGGTGGAGACGGGCAGCCTCACGGGTGGGTCACCTCTCCCTTTGACTACGAAAACAATTGCGAGATCTTCCTCTCCAGCGATTGCCCGACCACGGCCGGACAAACCAGTGCCCCCACGATTCAATATTGGAGTGACTGTATCATTCGGGCAGCATCCTCTCTGGAGGGAGGAACGCTCGTACTCTTCACCAGCTATCGGGATCTGGCCGCAGTCGTCCGCCAATGCCGCGATGCCTTTCACCAGTTGGAGAGACCTCTTTTTGAGCAGACGCCCGGCGGCACGCGCTCACAACTGCTGGATCGCTTTCGAGTAGCGGGCAACGGGATCCTCTTTGGGACAGAAACCTTCTGGACCGGGATCGACGTGCCCGGCCCGGCGCTCTCCCAAGTGATCATCACCAAACTGCCCTTTGAAAACCCCAGCCACCCCGTGTTTCAAGCTCGGGAAGAATTCGTACGCAATCGGGGCGGTCAACCGTTTATGGAAATATCGCTCCCCGAAGCCGTCTTACGGTTTCGACAAGGGATCGGTCGCTTGATTCGAAAGTTTGACGATCGCGGACGGTTGCTCGTTCTCGACTCCCGCGTATTGCGCAAAGAATACGGGCGGGCCTTTGTGCAAGCCCTACCGAAAAAGGACTACTCCCGAATCTCCAGAGCGGACTGGAATCGTGTCTTTCCTCAGTAGGCTCGGATTAGCTCTCCACCGTTTCCGGCTTGGCTGGCTCATTTCTGGTATCGACCAAACGCTCGACAGTTACCCCAATAAAAACAACTGCGACCAGCAGAACCGCACCAACCTCGGCATCGGTAGGAACAAAACTGGAGCCTTCAAATAGGAATACCGCCAGAGCCAGCGCAAAAACATCGAGCATACTCCAATACCTTGCCAAGCCGAAGAGTCGCTCGAAGCGTTTCTCCTCCCGCCCCTTCCAAGCGGCCCAGGTTCGGTTGGTCAAAACCACCCAGCGTATGATCGGAAATATAATCAAAAATAGGGCTGTCGCGACCACTGCGGGATAAGAGGATTGCTCCCAGAGTGCCGGTAGAACCGAAATGATACTGAAGGAGTCATCGACGAGAAACCAGGATTCGATCTTTAAAAAAGGCAGGGTTAATGCCCCGACAAGAGTCAGACCGGAAAAAACTACCAGAATCATCCGCGCCCTTGGGCTTAAGTCCAAGGTAAGGATGCGCAAATTCTTTCCTCTTGAGGAATGATCCAGGAGGCGGGTCGCTAGCAACTGACCGACGATCATGCTCAGAACGATCGCCGTGATAAAGAGAGGCACCCCACCCTTTGTTGTGGCACCCACCAATATTTGACCAGAGGTAAGTGTGAGAACCAAACAGACGAGAAAGACATCCAGCATCGACCACTTTGCCAGTAGCTCCACTCGGTTGAGTAAACGAAGCAGCAATGGTCCGGGAGACTTGACCGCAACCACGGAAAAAAGAACCGCAAGCTTGAAAAATGGGAATAGGATCGAAAACCCCACAACCAAGACAGACAGGGCAAACAATCCTTTCCCCCAGAGCATTTCAACCGTGTGGAAAATGGTATAGTCGATTGGGCTTAGCAGCTGGCGGAAATTTATAAAAGGGATGAATAGAACGGCCACATTGCAGGAGAGCGCTACGAGAAGGATGCCGAAGCAGCTCACCCGCATCCGGGAAGTTAGAGTTCGTTCCATCTCCATTGTTATTTGAGAGCATCCGCAGACTTTCAGCCAAGTCAATGCGGGTGTGAGTGGGGATCTCGCAGTGGTTATGCTGTTTCACGTAGCATAATACCGTATCGGCAGGCCAAATTCTTTTTTGATCTACCAATTTCGAGCGTAGTTTAAAAAATTACCTACTAATTTGTCAAAATCACAGAGATAGACCTTGGTGATCCAAATTTAATAGCCTATTCAATCCTTTCTACTAGCTATTTATTGAATCAGCATGCAATAAATTCTACTTTCACTACTCCAGACGATTATCAGTTCTAATTCCAAACCTATTTATGATCCTCATCTCGTCATGAAAAAAATCTTCTGGAAATGGATGGCTATAGTCATCGTCGCCTTCGGCTTCAACACTACGCAATCATTTGCGCAAAATCCGATAATCGATTTCTACCTGGTGGATGTCAATGACACCAACCGGAGGCTTCCAGAGGATACGCTCTCCTTCATCAGAGGAGTCGAACCCTACATGTATGCGGTCAGGGCTAAAATCGACTGGCAAGGTCAAACGCCCCGAGATCTCTTTATTGATTTTTCAACCTTTCGGGGAATTCAATTCCGCCAAACTTTCAACGCTACGGATACGGACATATTACTCCGGGGACCTATAAGAGATCGGCAAATTTCCTGGGATGACCGGAATTTTTCCTTAGGAAATATATTCCAAGTGACCGCGCGCAATGCAAGAGGGAACATCGCCTTCCGGACCATACGAGTCAGGCCCATAGTGGTTCCGAGATTTATCCAAAATTTTATCATCAACGGAAACTCTACTGGAAATCGATTCAACCTGAACTTTTCGATACCCCCTGCGGGGATTGATGCCAGTAGGGCTTTGCCTTTTATCGGGGAATACGGTCCGAAGTTTGCCTTTGCGGGCCGGATCTCTGTCAACCTGGGTAATAACTCTATTGCCGGATCTGCTACTGGCGGCGTGAAATGGAAGGCTGGAAGGAAAGAATTCTCAGTCGGATTGACGGGTCAGCTTGAGGGGCGCCTGGATACCGTAATCAACGAGCAAGGTCTTCGAGAGTTAGCATGGGAATTCAAAGAATTCGGGGTATCGCTCGAATTCAAACTCAAATTTACCGTCGCGGAAATCAACGTCCTGTCGAAGTTCTCACCAGTCGTTCAGGAAGCCGTCAGAAATACGCCGGTAATTGGTCGGCAAATAACCAATTTCTTTAATACTCTGAGCATCAAGATCACGGCCACACCGGGAGTCAAAGGAGCTGCAAAAATTGACATCAGCCCAAAGCGTGCGGCCGACGACCCAGTCATCAAACAGGTCGGCGTGAACGGAAGCGTCGATATCCGCGCCGCACTCAATGCCAGTTTTAAACTTGGACCCGCAGGGCGTTACGGCATAGCGGCTACGTGGGCGGGAAGCCATCCATCGACCTGATCGTCGTTCCGCAGATCCAGTTCAATGAGTTTCGATTTCAAGCCTATTTCGGCGCCAATCTATTCCTCGGGCCCGTTACAAACAATTTTGAGCACACGTTCATTAACGTTACCACCGCTGAGCCCGCAGCGCGGATGCTCAGCGCCAGTGGAGCAAGCGCGAACAGTCTCCTTGGACTGGATGGCTGGACCATCATGGATCGCAGCTATTTGAATAACGATTCGTTGAATCTTACGCAAACAGCCAAAGCCGCTTCGACTACCAGCCTCGCAAAAAACAATACCTACTCACTAGCGGGCAACGTGACACCCTTGAGCTATCCGAGCATGGCGAATCGAGGTGATGAACTGATCGTGGTTTATGCGAGGGACAATGCCGAACCCGGTCTTCAATTTACCGACCTCTACTATCAGCGCTATTTGAATGGCTCTTGGAGCTATCCTGAAATCATGCCCGATCCAAACGGTGGAGCGCAGATATTTCCCAATGTTGCCTTCGATGGCACGGGCCGCCCGGTTGCCGTGTGGCAACAAATGGATGATCCCACCTACGAGACCGTGGATCCAATGGAATATCTGAGCCACAACGATGTTGCCGCCAGTGTGTTTGATCCGGCCACTGGAGTGTGGAGCGAACCGGTCATCTTTGGTCAATCCGAGCACGCTGACCTCGCGCCAACCATTGTCGGCCCGATGGCAGATGGTGATCTACTGGCAATCTGGACCAGCTCGCTTCTGGAAGACGAGCCGGTCGGCGAAATCCTGCAGCGAGTCTGGGATGCCGATACCAGCACATGGGGGCCTGCGACTACGGTGATGGGGATCAGCCCGGAATTTGTTACCTACAATGTCGACGCGAGCAACAACACGGGCGTTCTCGTTTACGGCTGGGATCAAACTTATGACGATGATGATTTTACCGATACATCAATCCGCTATCGCACCTATAATCACGCGACCCAAACCTGGGGTTCCGAAAATATTCTCAGCGAGGAGATTTCGAATGCGGAGGACCTGAATCCATCTGTCTTGGTTTCAGAAGCAGGTAATACCTACGTCACTTGGGTCCGGGATCAAGAGCTCGTTTTCGACCGCAATTTAGCGGGCACGCCAACAGTCATCCGGGAAGAGTCACAAAGTGCCGCTGGCGCCAGCATCTTTTTGCACGAGAGTGTTGATGGCGTCATCATGGCCTCCTGGAGTGAGATGACCGAGCAGGAGGATGCCGCCATCGTCAGTCTTTTCTATGATCCCATCGCGGAAGAATGGAGCGAAGATGTTGTCGAAGGCTCCGGCGTCGACATGGAAACCCTCATGGGCATCACCACCGATTCCAGGGGCAATTATGTTTCACTCTTCATGGAAACGGAGATCATCTACGAAACCAAGCAAGCACGGGATAATGATGGGGTCCTCGTCACTTTTGTAGATGTCCCACAGCCCGGACAGAGGAACCTTGTCGTAAACCGTTACCCCATAGGGCCCGATATGCAAATTGCCCCCGACAGCCTAGTCTGCGATGGGCAACGGCTTTTCAAGGGCGATGAAATCGTCTTCTCCACTACGATCAAAAACAAAGGCGAGTTAACCGTGCCAGACGCCATCATAACCTTTTACAACGGTTATCCGACCGGTGGGGGCACAGTCCTAGGGACCGTATCCGTCGGCGAGCTTCGCGGGGGTGAGGAGAAGGAAGTCCAGTTCACTTGGGTTTTGGAAGAGTACCACGATGAAGTGGACATTTACGCCCTCGCCGATGCGGAGGGCTTGATTCCGGAAACGGATCGGTCAGACAACATGGCTGGGGTTCATGTCGGCGGCGTAAATCTGACTGCCGGAGACGTGGATTACGACGCCAATCAAGACGGCAGCGCGTCATTGCTGATTCCAGTCTATAATGACGGAGTCACTACCGATAAGACATTCCAGGTCCGCATAACAGATCCGGCCACACAACAGATCCTCTTGCAAACCGGAATTGGTGGGCTGGGTGCAGCCGACTACATCAACCTTGCGCTCGACTTACCTGTGGGTTCGGTTCCAGAACCGGGTAAGGCACTGCGCATTGTCATTGACTACGAAAACTCTGTTCCCGAGCTAAACGAAACCGACAACGATCTCGAACTATGGATTTCGAACTTCATCGACGAAGACAGTGACACTATGCCCCGCAACTGGGAAATCGCCAATGGATTCTCCGATGAGAACCCCCTCGATAGAGACTGGGACTCTGATGGCGACGGGCAAACAAACGGCAATGAGCTTAGGGCAGGAACGGATCCCAATGACCCCAATTCACGCTTGGTTGCTACAGTGATGCCCAGTGAGTTTATCGGGGATATCTACACGATCACTTGGGATGCCAAGCCCTATGTCAGTTATAAGATCGAGCGCAGTTTGGATCTAACCGTTTGGGATACTGTCGTAGAGAACGTTGTTTTCTACGATGGTGGCGACCCGATCTCAATCGATGATGTTTTACCCGAGACGAGCGAAGCTGTTTTCTATCGCATTAGCGTCAATTAGCCACCTCTCGATAGACGATTCCTACCGGGCATCCGACATATTACCCTTCTTTCTGATACTCGCACGATTGCTGGCAATCTTCGGATTATCGTCCATAAAGTAAATATCTCCAGTCGCTTGATCGATGATATAGAGGCCTGTGATTGGCCCGGATACCGCCGAGATGCTCCATCGATCCGATCCACTTCCACTGGATGCTCCGGTGAGCAGGAGAATCGCCAGTAGGCTTGTCGCAAGAATGGCTACAGTTACCGGGAGTTTTTGTTTGTTCATTTTCATATTCGTCTTGGTTCAAAGTTTCTTCAGGCGTGTTGCTCAATAAGGTCTTACCAATAACCTACGACCACAATAAAAGGCAAGGTTGGATCTCCCGCCTTCGACCCGAGGAAAACCAATCTAACAGCTGTACTGCAAACACCGTAACCTGAAAACACTCAGATAATTCCAGAAGAGTCTGAGTTGGTTAGTGCCCTATTTTACCCTACAACTACGAAGAGCCAGAATCCGTCGCCCAGATTTTTTCTGCTCAGTGACTCAAAACCTCGACTAAGAGATGGTGGAGCCGAACGGGATCGAACCGTCGACCTCCTGCATGCCATGCAGGCGCTCTTCCAACTGAGCTACGGCCCCTTTTCCAATTTATTGGAAGCGAGAAGAACAAGACGAAGGCCTCAGGGGGTCAAATCTTTTTCTAGTTTTTCGAGTGCCAGCCCCCTATGACTGATCTTGTTCTTCTCCGAAGGCTCGAATCGGGCAAAGGAGCGACGGGCCCCTTTGGGAGCAAATATCGGGTCATAGCCGAACCCTCCGGCCCCATCTGCCCGAGTCAGGATCCGACCCTCACATTCTCCCCTGTAGATTCGTATTTTCTTTCTTTTCTGAGCCAAAGCCAAGACACAAACAAAACGCGCTGAGCGCTTCCGCTCCGATGAGACTTTTCGCATTCTTTCCAAGAGGAGCTCCCGGTTCTGTCGATCCGTAGCACCCTCCCCGGCAAAACGAGCGGAATAAACACCCGGTGCTCCGCCCAACGAGTCGACAACCAAGCCACTGTCATCAGCCAACACCCAGTGATCTTCCGGCACTTTCGATAGAAGCAATTTTGCCTTAATTTTCGCATTTCCCTCAAAATCATCCGCAGACTCCACGCAACCGTCCATCCCACCAAACTTGCTGGCGTCATGTACCTTCAAGTTCCACCCTCTTTCGCAGAACCATGCTTCAATTTCGGCGGCCTTGTGCGCGTTGCCGGATGCGAGGACTAGATTTTCAATCACGATTCATTCTCCTCCGATTTTGGATACCGCACGAACCCCCTCAACAACTGATCGGAATCAAAGGTTTCATGTTGGCATTCCTCCAGTTCGATGGCTTCAGAGGGATCTCTGGTAACTCGACCGGATGCGAGTGGCCGGGCCCCTTCGTCTAAAAACAATTTCGGCGCACGGTAAGCGAATAGATAATCAATAGCCCCTTCGTGGAAGAGACTACCGAGCAAGACACTCCCGCCTTCCACATAGACTCCCAGCAATTCGTTAGCCCGCAACCACTCCAAAAGAAAGGGACTAAATGCAGCACCCTCTAAGCACCGTTCTACCTTCACCTCTTCGGGAAGGATTCCACGGACATGCTCAAAAACCGTATCATGAACGAAAACAACAGTCCGGTCCCGAAACCGATCCGTAAGCACTCGCCGATCAGGGGAGGCGGCCAGTCGACCCGTTCGATCAAAAATCAATCTCATCGGGCAAAATTCATTGCTGTCCACCCGAGCGGTCAATGATGGATCGTCTGCCAAGACCGTTCCGGAGCCGACCGCGATTGCTGGAAAATAACGCCGCCAATGGTGCACATTCCTGCGGGATTCCTCGCCGGTTATCCACTTTGATGTTCCACTGGAAGTCGCGGTTCGCCCATCAATTGTAGTAGCTACCTTCCCAGCGACCAGCGGTTGACCCGTTCGGTGGTAAAAATGGAAAATCAGATTCAGGTCACGGCATTGATCTGCAAGTACACCCGTAGACACAGTCACCCCGGCAGAGCGCAACATCTCCAATCCCCTGCCCCGATGCCGCTCATCGTCATCGATCGCACCGACAACCACTCTACGCACTCCGGACTCCTGAATAGCCTTCGTGCAGGCAGGCGTCCGCCCCTCGGTTGAACAGGGCTCCAAGGTCACATAAAGCGTCGCGGATTCGGGGATAGGGCGACCACCCCATCGCTGAAGGGCTTCCACCTCTGCGTGAGGACCGCCAGCTTTCGCATGATAACCCTCCGAAAGCAGTGTATCCCCATCTGCCAGCACCGCACCCACGACGGGATTCGGATGCGTAGTCCCCCACCCTCCGAGCGCTACCTGAAGTGCTCGACTCATCCATCGTTCGTCCATTTCGAGGTTCATCGCAGACGAGTCGATTAATCCAAGGCGCGGACGTAGGGGTTGCGCAATTTCTCTGAGCGGACAGAGGTCACCGGGCCATGACCCGGATAGATTTCAGTTTCATCAGGGAGGGTATAGATCCTCGTTTGGATCGATTTCTCCAAAACCGAGAAATCACCACCCGGAAGATCGTAGCGCCCGATTCCTTGTGAGAAAATGGCGTCGCCACTGAAGCAAGAAGCCTGCTCGGGTAGGTAAAAGAGCACATTCCCCGGACAATGCCCTGGCACGTGCCGAACCTCAATTGTTTCGCCTAAAAATTTGAGCACTGATCCTTCTTCAACCCATTGATCAATTTTCATCGGTTCCAAGGGGACTCCCGGAATCATAAAGGTAGACATAATGGATGGACTCTCGAACAACTCTTTATCATCCGAGTGCCCCACGGTAAATAAATCCTCTTCCTGAAATCGATATACATCCGTCGTGTGATCCCAGTGTCCATGAGTCAGCAACAGAGCCTCCAATCGGAGGTTTTGCTTCTTCAGAACGGATGTCACCGCATCATAGGAGCCCATGGGTGCGTCCACCAGAAGAGCACTATCGCCCTTCACCAGTAAAAAGGCGTTTGTTTGAACAGGCCCGAGGGGAAAAATTTTAACCTCCATACCCCTTTTCTATATTTCGCCTGCCCCGAGAGACGAGTCCAATTTTCCTCCTCGACACCGGAGGACCTTTTTCTCGAGATATACGATCAAATGATTTCAGCTCAGGCATTATGAACAAAAAGTGCACTTCTCTCTCCTCGCTGTTCCTCATCTACCTCCGGCTGGGCTTCACTTCATTCGGTGGACCCGTTGCACATCTGGGCTATTTTCGGGATGAATTTGTGACTCGAAAAAAATGGCTTACCGACGAAGCCTATGCGGATCTGGTCGCTCTCTGCCAATTCCTCCCGGGGCCGGCCAGCAGCCAAGTGAGTTATGCCATTGGCTACCTCCAGCGTGGTTGGTGGGGCGGTATCCTCGCGTGGTGCGGATTCACCCTCCCCTCCGCATTCGCGTTGATCCTTTTCGCCTATGGCCTGGCCTCATTCGGGGATGCCGCGAATTCCGGATGGGTACTCGGTCTGAAGCTCGCCGCCGTGGCCGTGGTAGCGAAAGCGGTCTGGGGCATGGGCATAAAGCTTTGCAACACCAAGACCAAGATCACTTTCGCCTTCCTCGCTGCAGCCGTGGTACTACTCTTCCCAACCGTTTGGACTCAAATTGGAGTCATTGTCCTCGGTGCAATTGGTGGCTGGCTCCTCTTCTCCACCGCCAGCGAAATTAACGGGACAGGGGGCACCAACCCGTCCCTATCCCGAAAAAAGGGTGCGTTATGTCTGGCTCTCTTCGCCGTTCTTCTCGTGGGTTTCTGGCTCGCTGCCTCGCTCACCCAATCGCGCGCCGTGGGCTATTTCGATGCCTTCTATCGATCCGGTTCCTTGGTTTTCGGCGGCGGCCATGTAGTACTCCCCCTATTGGAAGAAGCCGTGGTCAGGCCTGGTTGGGTCGATCAAAGCACCTTTCTCGCCGGATACGGTGCGGCGCAAGCTGTTCCTGGTCCCCTCTTCACCTTCTCCGCTTTCCTAGGAGCCTCTTTGAATGAAAGCCCCACCGGTTGGTTGGGCGGATTATTTTGCCTCATAGCCATCTACATCCCCTCCATCCTCCTGGTAACAGGTCTTCTCCCCTTTTGGGAACGGATCCGTGGAAACCGAGGGGCGAAACGGGCACTCGCCGGAACCAATGCAACGGTCGTCGGCCTCCTCATCGCTGCTTTCTACAATCCGGTCTGGATCAGTGCAGTCGTTTCGACGGAAGCGGTCGCCTTCGCGGTTATCGCCTTCCTCTTCCTCCAGATCTGGAAGCTACCACCCTGGGCACTGGTCATCGCCAGTGGATTTGCTGGCTGGGTAATATTCTAAGCAAGAACCACAGGCATGAATGTTTGAAAGTTCTCTGCTGGTGGCTGCACGATCAGGAGTTTGCTAAAAGCAAGAATTCCATTGGACAAGCGCCATAATGCCAAGGTCGATTACGCAAAACTTCTCAGGCGTTGAAGAATCATCTCATGGAAGACAATCGTTGCCTTGATCCCTTTTTTCAGGCGAGTCGCAACAAATGAATCCGGAATAGCAGGGCTCGCGCTTGAGCGATTGCCGCCTGACGTCATTGTTCACCCCGCACTTTTAATTGCACCCGATGGCTGCATCTTTTTCCACATCCCTAAAGTACTTAACCATATGATCTTTAGTCAGCTCACCAAAACAGTGCACACGAATGGTGTGATCTTCGCCGCAATATTCATAGGTAAGCGGCATTTCACATTCTGAATGATACAATTAGATTTCCTAATCAAGATTGTAAAATAAAGAAGACAAATCCAATAAGTATTGCACCTAAACCATACTGGGAGATACTATTCTTTTGCTTCAAAGCAAACCGATCCAAAAATGAAAGACACCACCCTACTGATCGCCCTCACCGAGGAAGAAGAAGCAGATTTCCTATCACCCAAGGCAAAGAAACTATTGGAGTCTATGCCGGTCCAGACGAGATGGGTTCGACTCCCGCTAGCCTCTGCGGAGAGCTGGCAAGAGATTCTTCGAGAGACGAAGCCCTATGTCTTGCTAGCTGCGTGGGCTTGTCCCCGTTTGCCTGAGAACCTGCCGATTGGAGAGGACGGGGGGCTGCGATATGTGGCCTACCTCGCTGGAAGCATTCGGAAATTGGTTCCGCGACCCCTCTTGGAGAAAGGGCTTTTGGTTACAAATTGGGGGTCATCGATCAGCCGGACGATCTCAGAGTGTGGTTTGCTGCTCATTTTGTCCGCCATGCGGCGCGCATCCTATTGGTCGGTTGCCATGCACCGGGAAGGGGCATGGAAACAGGGTCTCAAGACTGAAACCCAGAGTCTTTTTGAAAAACGTGTCGGAATTCATGGATTTGGAAAAATTGCGCAGCAGATGGTTCCACTGCTCAAGCCTTTCGGCGGTGTGATTTCAACTTACTCCCCCAGCGTCCCGGACGCATTCTTGGCGGAGTGCGGCGTTCAGCGTTGTACATCTCTGGAGGATCTCTTTTCTGAAAACGAGGTCATCGTGGAGCTAGCCCCTTACCATGCCAAGAATCACCACATTGTTACCGAAGAACTTCTTCGATCGATTCCAAAAGGCGGCGTTTTTGTCAATGTCGGTCGTGGAGCTGTAGTCGATGAACAGGCGTTGATCCAAGTAGCCCGAGAGCGGGCAGATGACCTACAAATCGGACTGGATGTCTACGAAAAAGAACCTTTGGCGGAGGAGTCTCCCTTACGGGGCATGCCAAACGTTGCCCTACTTCCACACATTGCCGGTCCGACGAAAGATCGGCGATGCGACAGCGGCTCCGTAGCCATAGATAATCTTGCCCTGTTTGCTCGGGGCGATTCGATCCCCGATGTCATTACCGTAAACGAATTCGATCGCTCAACCTAAAAACTATTTCCCGACGCTCCACTCCAACCTTGGATCCACACCAACGCTGGCGCTCGCAAGCGAGCACGCCACATAAATTCCGCTCCCCCGTGGCATGTCCGCTTGCGGACGCCTGCGTCGTCCACCGCTCACTTTCGCCCTTTGATCAACTACAGCTGCATAGAGCTTTTTGAAACGGTATGCGTTTACCCCAGATAAACCCCGAAATATCTCCAGCCTCCTTGCCCTAGCTCTGTAAAACACCTTGATTTCCGCACCTTTTGCACGCATTGATAGTTATTAGTAGTGTTTTTAACACACTCTAACCCCCTATAAAAACTCTATGATCACAGGAGCTGACTACGCGGTTATCGCGATGTATTTTCTCTTCATTCTCGGTGCAGGCGTGCTTTTCCGCAAGTTTCTGACGAACACGAGCGATTACTTTCGTGGGGGCGGCAAAATGTTCTGGTGGATGACTGGCAGCAGTGCCTTCATGACGCAATTCAGCGCATGGACTTTCATCGGCGCAGCCAGCAAAGCCTATGTAGACGGCCCCATCATCATCACTATCTTCGTTGCAAATGCAGTTGGGTTTTTCATCAACTATTTATTGCTCGCCCCAATGCTTCGCCAAACGCGGGTTATTACCGCGATTCAAGCTGTTCGCCTACGACTCGGTAAAGGCAACGAGCAGTTCTATACTTGGATGAATATCCCAATTGGCTTGATTTACGCCGCAATCTGGCTGAACGCGGTCGGCAAGTTCTTCACACAGGCGTTCCCCGGTTTCGAGCTCGTCCCGACGATTATTGGGCTCGGGCTAGTCGTCATAGTGGTCTCGGTTGTGGGTGGTGCGTGGGCCGTTTCCGCGACGGATTTTATTCAGCTCACCCTCCTCATGTTGGTCACCGTCGTTGCGGCGGGGTTCTCACTCCATGCCGTTGGGGGTGCCGGAGAGCTGATCGCCAAATTACCCCACGAGTCGGCCTTTGGTAGCGACGTCACCATCCCACTCCTCGCCATTTTCTGGATGTTGACGGTTGTGCTGAAGCAGATCATTTCGACCAATTCGATGACCAATGCCAACCGATACCTGAACGCGCGTGACTCGTCTCACGCTCGCAAGGCCGCTCTACTGGCTTCTATTCTCTTCTTGGTGGGCTCCGTAATCTGGTTCATCCCCCCCATGGCGGCTTCGATCCTGTATCCCGACATCGCTGGAATGGTTTCTTCTGAATTCTCCAACCCCAGCGAATTGGCCTACGTCGTGATGGCCCAGAACATCCTGCCCAACGGGATGCTCGGACTCTTTATCGTGGGAATGTTTGCCGCCACCATGTCGTCCATGGATACCGGTCTAAACAAAAACGCAGGCTATTTCATCATCAACTTTTACAAACCTATACTTCGAAAAAACTCCAGTGAAAAAGAGCAATTTTGGGCCGGCAACATAGCCAGCTTGATTATGGGGTTTCTCGTGATCGGCATAGCCCTCTATCTCGAAGTCTTAGCGAATCAAGGCGAAGGTAAGGGACTCTTTGAAATCATGTTGAGTTTTGGTGCGATTGTCGCCGTGCCAATTGCGGTTCCCGTCATCCTTTGCCTGTTCGTTAAAAACACGCCGGATTGGGCTGGTTGGAGCTGCGCGCTGGTCGGTGTTGTGACGGCACTTCTGATACAATATATTTTTACTGCCTCTTGGTTTGAGGAACTTATCGGGCGCGACATTACCGGTCGCGAGGAAGGCGACTACCTTTACATAGCCACGGTTCTTCTCAATGTCGCACTTGTTTCCGGATGGTTCTTTTTTACCAAGCGCTTTTACCGAGGCTATTCGAAAGACCGACAAGTCGAGGTTGACCAGTTTTGGTCCGATATCCACCGCCCGGTTGAGGCCGATGAGACGACCTCCGAGCTCGACGCTCCGCAGTGTCGCATTATCGGCTGGATGTCGACCGTCTTTGGCGCGTTTATGGCTCTCTTGATGGTGATCATTCCAAACGGTCTCACAGGAAGAGGAGCCTTCTTCTTCTGCGCTGCAATTCTCCTCATAATCGGCGGACTCCTGCTGCGATCTGCAAAGCGAGCCGACCTCCGACACAGTGCCAGAACTGCCGAAGGCTGAAGCCTACGGTAGCCTATTTGAGAGTCGGCACTCTGAAAGAAGGAAAACGTTCGGAAACGGGCATCCGAACGAGATTCGTATTCATAATCATGCTCGTAATCGTAGTCACTTGATATTGCCGATGATAATTGAGAATTACGAAGTCGAGCAAAGATTCCGGTTACAATTAAGAATTTGAGTACGATTAAGGGATGGATGCGACAGCAGACACCTAACTTCAAACAAATCAAACGAGCACTTGGTTCTGCTTTTCTTGAAACGGATCATAATTGGAGAGCGGCCATTTTCCTTTGGGCTGCATCTCCCCGAAAAGCACACTTTTTGTGGTTCGGAGCCCTTCCGGAGTCAAATTGAGGTTCAGGAGGATAGTGACCGCGGAAGGTATACATCCCCCCTGACCCTTGATAAAGTAAGGGGTGTTCGTGATCAGAACGACAGGCTTGCCCATCTCAATCAGCTTCTTTGCATATGAATTGGGTTTCTCCTGCCGGTCATAGTAGTTTGTGCAGAGGATCAGATCGAAATCATTGGACTCGACGAACTCTACGACTGCCTCATCCTGAGCTGCATTCGACCCGAAGGTTGTCTCATACGTTTGTAATGCAGGCCAGTCCTCTTCCATAATCTGTTGAAACAGAGCCGGATGGTCGAAGTAATCATTGGGGGACTTCATCGAGTTCTGCTGATTGATGAGCAGAACTTTTTTGGCTCGGTCCAACGGCAGAGCGTTCAAATCGTCTTTGGCAACCAGGATCGCGTTTTGAGCTGCCTTTTTGGACGTTTCGACAATAGCTGGATCCGAGTATGGCTTGGCTGCCTGAGTAGAATCGACAATACCCATATTCTCGAAGAGCCCCTTCCTGATTTTCATGGTCAAAATCCGACGCACCTTATCATCCAGTTCCTTGGAATCAATTTTGCCCTCTTCAACCCAATTCTGAATGGTGTAGAACATCTCACCCCTCCAGTGGTTTTCAGCTTTCATGAGAATGGTGTCAACGCCTGCTGCAAGTGCCCTGGCACAAGCTTCACCGATCCCGTAGCGGTCGATTAATGCTCCCATGGTTATGCTATCCGAAGTGATGAGGCCCTCAAAGCCGAGTTCTTTCCGAAGTAGATCCGTAACGACCTTTCGGGAGACAGTGGAAATATGATCCGGGTCGATCTGTGGATAGATACAATGAGCGATCATGATCGAATCAATGCCTGCCGCTATGAGACGCTTGTAGGGCAGAAGCTCTACTGAGTGCAAGCGATCAAGACTGACATCCAATGAAGGACATGCATGATGGGCGTCGATTGCAGAGTCCCCGCGCCCTGGGAAATGCTTGGCAGCTGCGATCACTCCACCGTCTCTAAATCCTTCGAACATTGCCTGTGCATATTCGGATACGACCTCCGGATCATCACCGAACGCGCGGCTGCCGATTTCCGGATTCTCAGGGTTGATGTTCACGTCCACAACGGGCGAGTGAACCATATCAATACCCGAAGCCTTCATTTGAATGGCAACACACCTAGCCACCTCTCGCACCATGGACAGATCGCCTCCAGCGACGAGACCCATGTTTGAAGGAAACTGGACGACACCCCCGCGGGAGAGGTCCTTACTCGTATCGTTCTCCTGATCGATAACCATATGCAGGGGAATCGCCGGAGACCGCTCGGCGGCCATTCGCCGCAATTCGTTGAGTGTTTCAGCATATTGCTCGGGAGAACAATATGCAGGCAAACCAGGCTCCGCGATTTTCTGCATCGAGGGAACGAAATCCGCACCCACCTCCTGCTTCCTCGCTTTGGAGTCGGTGAAATAGCGAAACATCCTCGTGAAAGGAGATAGCCGGATACCACCACAATGGTACCGTAAGATAGCCTCTTTCAGATCATTGGTAATGACCGTGCCGGACATACCGACGACAATACACTGCCCAATTTTTTGTTCGAGCGACATGCTCTTTAAAATGTTTTCGACGCTGGGATTCTGGCTCATAAAGAATTTTTACTGTGTTTAATAAAGTAAGACTTTTTTCTAAAATTAGTAGGTCGGGACCTTCTCCGCGGCTACCTTGGTTGTCGGGAGAAGAACGTTTTCAAAATCGGCAACCAATTTCTGTTCATAGTCGCCGGCATAGGACCCCTCTAAAAAGCGATCAATTGCTTCGGCTTTGAAACGCACCCAGGACAAGACTTCTTCACCGGGTGTAATTGGATAAAAAAGAATACCATGTGAACGGGCTGCTTCCAGATCACCCAAAGCATCCCCGATCATCAGGGCATTGGATGGAGAACGATTATCCTTCAAGGCGGAATTCAACTGGATTGATTTGCTACCCTGCTCCTGCCCTTCAACACGGGTTATCAAGGGAAGTAGTCCAGCATTTCCCCAGTCCTTCTCCAAGGTTTCCCGCGAGGAGGATGAAACTACTACAATGTCTGCCTGATCGGATAACCGTTCCAGTGCCTCCTGAACATGCGAATAAGGCAGATTGCCTTCGCTATCCATGATCTCCGCGTATCGCTCGTCGCTGCGCTGACTCCACTCGAGCACCTGTTTTAGAAACACGTTTTCTTTGACAGAATTATACTCTGCGAGTCCGGCATAAGAGAGCGAACCATCGGATCGAACAAACTCCTGCAGAGCATCATGTCCCTCGACACACTCATCACCTTTGGTTGCTCGTTTTGCCAATTGCTCAAAAGCCATAGCCAACCCTTGAAAACGATTTACACCCCGATGATTGGAGTAAAGATTGATGGACTCCGAGATCGCGCAGAACTCGTGTCGGACGGACTGCAGACTCCAGGTTTCTATGGCGATGGGTTGAAAGACCCGCTTGTGCTTGATCTCCATCGAATTGAAAACCGTTCCATCGGAATCGATCCCTATAAAATACGGCTTGGGAGATGACAAAGAAGACTGGTAAGACATCGAACCTGAATGCGAAGTTAGAGAATTTTAAATAGTGAATCCCACACTAGGCTTATGACCAGCGCGTGGAATATTGTTATTAACAAAAGTTAATAACTATTGTTCGACGTCGTCAATATTTATTGACGATTGAGAATTGATCGCCCCGCCAAAACGATTCGCTCTGATTTATGTGCGAAAATCGCACTTCAAGATTCACTTATCGAGCCGTAACTATGGTGACGGCTGAAGCCACGGCCCCGCAGATGAGTCGACCCCGTAGCCCTAATCGGGTCTCTCTAGGGCATTGTCGGAACGGCCGCTACTTTCTGGTGAGCTCGACGTTGATGGCAGCCGCGTCGTCGCCAACCTCTGCATACTGGCCCTGCAGCTTGCCGTCGACTAGCCGGCCCTCGAACGTGCCATCATCGTCGACGATGAGGACGTCGCCATTGACGCCGATGACGCCGTTCACGACCTCTCTTTGCATCCCCTCACTTTCCCGCTCGTATTCCTTGAAACCGGTGAAGCCCTGACCATAAGCCATCTCGATCACCACCGTCTGGTTCTCCCAGGTCACCGGCCGACCATTCTCGTAACCCGCACCCGTCTGGCTCCACGTTCCCTTAAGGTCTTCGCCTTTGGGCACCTGGATCGATGAGCAGGATATGGCGGTCATAATGATGGCAGCCGCGACGACAGTAAGGAACGGCCGTCTGAGGGAAGTAAATCGGCTGTGAAACTGGGTAAACAATGAATTCATTTGTTCGAGGATTAGTTGATAAGTTTAGTGACCGGAAGTTCGACACTGTCGAGTCGAGGAAAGTCTCAACGCTACTGCGGGGCCGCCACGGATGAATCTTTGCGCTTCGTGTTTGACCGATGCACGGGCCCCGTACTTTCACCCTCCCTTAGCTCAGCTGCCAAGACTGAATCCACAAACCGATTTTGCTCAGAATCTTTCATCTGCATCAAAAGTTCTGCTGCGACTCGCCCCATCAGTTCAGGAGGGGTTGAGGCTGCCGTCAAAGTTGGATGCTCTTCCTCACACACCCGAGTGCCATCAAATGCAGCTACGCTGATGTCATCCGGCACCTTAAGGCCTTTGAGCGCGAGGTGTCCAACGACCCCACGGGCCATTACCCCATTGAAACAGATCCAAGCGGTGGGCAATTGATCCTTTTCGGATGCGTCGATCAATGACTGAGCCACGTGACCTCCCTCGCGGCGATCACCCGTAGGCGCTTCGATACAAAACTTCGGATCAATCGCTGCGCCCCTCAAATGAAGTGCAGATTGAATAGCATTCAAACGACTGGTCGCCCTCTGTGTGCCGCGATTGCCTCCCACCCAAGCAAAACGAGTATGACCGTGATCCATCAGGTGCTGAACCAAAAGATCGGCAGCCTGCTCTTCATTGGGAAGAACGGAATTACAAAGCCCGGGGTAGTGACATGAAATAGTGATGATCCTTGAATGCAGTTTTAATATAGCCTGCAAAAAGTTTCTGGAGACCTCACCCAAAATTACGAGGCCTAAAAAATCGTCTGGATTCCGCAAATTCTCAAGACGCTCCACGTCGAGGTCATTCTCAATACCCATGTAGACCAATGAACCACCCTTTTCCGATAAATAATCATGAAGTCCATGTTGAACATGACCAAAGAAAGGGCTTTGGCTATACAGCGTCGCACCACTTCGTAGAACAAACCCAACAGACTTGGTCATCGCCCGCCCCGACATTAACTCTGTTGCTATCCCCTTCGGCCGATATCCACTTCGGCGGGCGTGGTCCAGAATCTTATTGTAAGACTTTTCCGAAACACCCTTTTTGCGACCATTGAGAACCATGGAAACCAGTGTCTGTGACACACCAAGGTCCTTGGCTATTTGCTGCTGAGAGATACGGACATTCTTCATTTTATAGTAATAAAATTGATAATGGATCAATATTGCAAGCAGCAGTTTATATAAATGCAAGGCCCGGATCCATCTTAACTCCCAAGCATTTGATGTCTCCTCAATTATCCGCAATCTGTTTGTAAATGTTTCCCTATCGCTCGCTTTCAGGCAAATTTCGACGAAGAAATACAGCAGGAGACCTGGGCAACAAATAGACCTGTCTCAAAAACGACCGTGGCATGAGCAAAGACGTTGACTAATGTCTTACTTTAATACTTATTATATACAAATATAAGTATCTTTCGCTCCCTTTTATTCTGCCCCACCTCTCGCAGGAAGCTAGCTCCCAATGAATCCATCTTTTCTACTCCCCATTCCGAATAGAACTTCAACAACTCAGGGATTCGCATTAATCATCGCGCTTTCGCTTATGGCTTTCATAGTGCTAATTTTGATAGCACTGACTTCACTCCTCCGCATCGAAAGCCAAGCATCCCAAGAGCGACTCTCTATCATGGGCGCAAGGCTGAATGCTCACATGGGAGCTATGATTGCGCTCGGCGAATTGCAACGAACGATGGGGCCCGACACACGGGTCAGCGCCCCGACCCTTGAGACAGCTGCTCCTCCGAATATACAGTGGATAAGCCGAGCCATCGATGCAGAAATGTACAGGCGAGACGAGAACGGTGACCTTGAATACAATACCAACTATAGTCAGACTTTACGCTATCTCATCTCAACTGATGACTCTACAGAATTTGATCCTACCACTTACTGGCCGTTCGATGGAGAAGGGCAATTAGAAGAAGATCATGCCCTCTTGCTTGGTCCAGGCAGCGTTTCGCAGGGTTTGGACACAAATAATGATAGCATTCCCGACGGTTATGTGGCCGCACCGCTCGTCGACATTGAGGCAGATGGCTCGGATTCCTATGCATGGTGGGTGAGTGATGATGGCGCAAAAGCACAAATCAACATTGTAGATCCATTTTGGGCTGACACCGGAAACCGTAATCAACGCGAGCAAGCCACCACCGCTCAACGAATGGGAACCGAGGCCATCTTTTCTAGTTACGATCCAAACGACGAAATTCAAAGCGAACAATTAGGTCGTGCCTACTACATAAATCAACTCGGCCTGGTGGATCAGCTGGAAAGCACGCCCGGGGAAGCCAGGAAACACTTCAACGACATCACCACCCAAAGTCTGGCCGTTCCCTCCAACACCCACCGAGGTGGCCTCCAACGCGACCTAACCGCTGTTATAGTAGAGGCAGAGGAGAATGGCGGCACAGTGAATCAATCAGGGGCGCAGTGGGAACAATTGATGGATCATCAAGAATCCCGAATAGAGCGCTGGCGCAACGAAACAGTCGCTTTGGAAGCACTTGGTGGTAGCAAACCTTCTGAATTGGAGGACCAACACTGGAACGCCATGCAAGCAATCACCCTGCGCGAGGATCAGGCGGATCCACGCTTCAACGAACTGATCTTTCCTCCTTTGACCGATATGCACGTTCAGTTTGACCAGGGCGGCGCCACATGGGAACAGCTCATCACCTGGCCGACAATCTTTCAGCGCAGCGGTTCCGGATTATCAGACGAGATCGTTGCGCATCGCCGCGACCAGGAGACCATGGAGCTTAGTCCTGTCATCGCGAAAGTCGTTGTCGCCGCGCATGCTACGCTCTCATACCCTGAAGCCGGATTACACTGGATTCCGACCGTTACACTCTGGAATCCCTACAGTGTTCCCATTCGTATGGACGCCTCCGAACCATGGCGTGTTTTAGTAGATTTCGACCTTTCTAGAATTGAGTATTGGATAAGACTCAAAGCCAGTCATCCCGGCTGGCAACCACCCTACAACACTAGAAACTCGGACGCACACATTGTCGAGGACGAGCTCTGGACACCGCGTTTCAAACTTCACTGGGACTACAAAAGTCTCTCGGACGCCCAGTTTGTTTTCCAGATTCGAGACGGCGACGGTGGAACGGATTTGGTTATTCCTCCTGGAGAAGCGCGTATGTACACTATGCATGAACACGTTGACATTACGCCCGGATCAAGCGGAGGCAATATCGATACTAGTGTTACACTCAGGGAAGGTCTGGCCGAGGACGGGCAATATAGCGTCTACATCCGTGAGAATATCCACAATCAGATTTTCGACCATCCTTCATGGGGCTCCATTAACGAGTTCGAATCGGCTATGTTCAAATGGGGGGAAGGAGCCCATCGAGACGGCAAAGGGTACAACAACTGGCATGCCTATAGTTTTGGAAACGCGGAAAGCCTAAACCACCCTTTCCCTCTCGATCCCAATCTGCTGACCGATCCCGATGCTACAGACAGGTTGTTGAAAATTCCTGCCGATCTATCGATCGCAGTCAACCGGAACGGATTGTATGGATGGACTATCGACTCGATTGCATTGGAAGCGAATCGTATCGCCGAAGGAGGGAACACTTTCCTGGAAGACTTGAGATTAATTCTAGACACAGGTGACAAACAAGAACCCCTCGCTGTCGTTTACCATCCGAATCTGGAAATGCCTGGCTTTCTGAACAAAGCCAAAGTTTACCATAAAAATCATCCGAATATCGCCAAACGAAATGAGCTGGGAGGGATATACGAAGAGTGGACGCCAGAGCCGATCCCCTCCGGTAATTCTGATGCCTTTACGCCCGCCTCGAACGGTTTACCGGCCTGGTTGATTTCTTACGGCTTGAGACTACCTGAAAATGATTACAGCGTGAGTAGTGATAGTCAAAATACTAAATCGGGAGCAACAGCACCGACTCGTTGGCTTGCTGACTTTAATCCGACAGCACCTTTTCAGCTTCGGGATCCATCCAGCCGCATGTATAGTGGAAGTGATAATTACAAGTATTGGACATACAGCAAAGCCGGCTTTCAATCACCACCAAATTATGTAGGTGGTTTTGCGATGGCTGCCAGTCGATACAGTGATCTTTCCTGGATGACACCCAATGACCTGAATCAGTTCATAGGAAGTTCCGAGGATACCCCTTTTAATTATTCCGTCGGAGAAGTTCCCCGGGCAATCCTTTATGAAATCCCAGAGGATAGCGAAGATTTGGCATCGATTGCATCTCTCATGCATGCCCCCCTTATACCTACGAAACACGCGCTGATGCCTAACCCCAATGATTTATCAGGGTCGCCGATCAATAATTCAGACCGAAGTCTGCTACCCCAAGCCATGGCAGAATCTTCTGTAAACTATGGTTCCATGCAGCCCACACATATGATTGGGAACTCCAGAGCACATCTTTTAGTGGATAGGGGTCGGGCAGAACAATCCTTCTATGAATCCGCAGCCTTTGCGGACCCCGGTGAATCCATACCTTATGCTTCGGATCAGAATCCAACCGCTTTTACTACAACGGGAGCACCGTGGCTTTACGAAAATCCGCCTCCTTCCTATTTTCCCGGCTACGACAGCTCTTGGATTTATAATGAAGTGCTCTGGGATGATTTTTTCTTCTCGCCGGAGAGCAACTCTCGACTGGTATGGCAAAACGAGAAAACAGCGGCCGACCGCGACTTTACAGAATCGGGCGAAAATCTTCTTATCGCTGGAGCTTTCAATATCAACTCGGTCTCAATTCCCGCTTGGGCGGCTTTACTCTCGTCCATGATGGAGGTAGAAATGTCCGCTGGCGGCAGTGCATCGGGTAGCAGTGCCTTCAGTCGTTTTCTGGAACCACTTGAAGAGGCATTTGATCCAGATACAGACGATTACACTTCTGCCACCGCCTATGGAGGCTACCGAAGTTTAACTGCTCTTGATATATGGGACGACTCCGGGACTCCGGATGATTTCAGTGACGACAACGGCCTTGCACCTGAAATCGTTAATCAGATAAAGGAAAGAGGCCCATTTCTTTCCCTTTCCGGTTTTGTTAATCGTGCACTCGTAGAGCACGATCCAGATGGGTCAGGCGTCATCGACAGCCAAAGCCACGGACTCGCCGGTGCACTCCAGAGCGCAATTGATCGGACTCAACTGAATGATGCTATGGGTGATTCTTCAAATGATTTCTCTTGGATCGATCCTGAGTCTGACCTGGATATCGATTGGATACCGAAAGAAGACCTCAACTACGGTGACACGTTTACAGGTTTACATCTGGAGAACGCAGAGGGGAGACGAAATAGCAGCGCGCCAGGTGAACTGACACAAGCTGACATCCTTGCACGGATCGGCTCGACCCTGAGACCGAGATCCGATACATTCACGATTCGCGCTCAAGGAAGGACCGCGAGTATTTATGTTCCAAGTGCCCAAGCGTGGTGTGAAATGACGGTACAACGCATGCCTCAGTATGTTGAGGATTCGGCCAATAGTGCAGGAGACAGCCTTGAAGACCTTAACCCTACTAATCTAAGATTTGGTCGACGTTTTGAAATCATCAATTTTCGCTGGTTGGCCAAAGACAAAATCTAATGCATATTCGACTCCTTTCCCTTCTTTTCCTGTCCTCTTTTGTTCTTCTTACGGCGCAAGACGACAGCGCGGAATTAAATGAGACACCTGAGCCAGAGCTTATTCCAGAAGGTCGCATAGTGGAGTTTTCGGTTTTTGTTTGGCCGACAAATAAAATCTTGCTGGGCAACTCTCGACTTGCCGGTATACCCCGCACTTTTTATGACTCACCAACTGGTGTTAAGGCGGTTCATTTAAAGCGAAACGAATCCACCCCACTGATGGCTTACCAGGGTGAGCAACCTATGGTTTTATTCGATATCGACGAAACCTGGATACAACCTCCACCCAATGCTGCTCCTGGGACCGGACCAACAGTGCAACGAGTCCGTCGTCCCGTCATCCGAGCCGAGATTCCAGAGGAATTAGACCGCGCGATGATCATAGTTATTCCCAATCAAAAAGCTGCCGACGGCAGCACCCTTCTCGCAACTGTACTCCCCTACGAAATAGACAAGTTGAAACCTGGTATGGCGCGCCTCCACAATGGCTCAAATCAGACGCTCGCACTCCAATTTGATGGGAGCGGTGGCAAGTTGCTGCGAATAGAACCAAGAAAGGCTATCGATTTTACGCCCTCTGATTTTACGGATTCCAAATACCCCCGGGTCTTTCTGTACGTAATGGGAGGAGATCAGAAACTGAAAATGGTTCATACGAGCAAGTTGTTTTTGGAAGGTGACACTACCAATTTTTTTGTTCTTTACCCTCATGGCAAAAGCCGGGTTCGCATCCTCCGTCTCGGTGGCCACGAAGAACAGTAAATCGATTATTCGAGGCAGTGTTCTATTTAAACTTTAAATCCCGCGTAAGAGTTTCCGTATTCGTTGGCCTCTTTATCCATTCTTGCTTTCCACTGGTTTCCGCCGCAGCCGAACCAGAGGCCCTCGCCCAATCAAGCACCCGTCCCAACATTCTCTACATCAATGCCGATGACTTGGGAATCATGGACGTTGGCTACAACACCCCATCCTTTCAGACGCCCCACATCGACACTCTCGCCTCGGAGGGCATGTTGTTCACAAATGCCTACGCACCGGCGGCCAACTGCGCTCCTAGTCGAGCCGCTGTCCACAGTGGCCAATGGAGTCCTCGCCATGGCGTTTATACCGTAAAGTCTTCGGCCCGCGGTGAGGACGCTTTCCGCAAGATCATTCCGACTACCAACACCTTCTTTCTACCGGACGAAGTCTACACGATGGCCGAAGCCCTCAAAGATGGCGGCTACCAAACGATCCACTTGGGAAAATACCACATAGGCAGAAATCCGCTCGATGATGGTTTTGATGTAAATGTCGGCGGCGACCACACCGGTGGCCCACAAGATGGCTATTACTCGCCCTGGGATGCCGGGGCTATGAAGAGTTGGTCGGACACGGTCGAACCCGGGACCCACCGGATTGATATCTACGTTCGCGAGGCCATTCGCTTCATGGACGCTCACCGGGATCAACCCATGTTCATCCACTTCTCTCCCTACATGGTGCATACCCCCCTAACCGCCGTACCGGAGTATGTCGATGCGTATGGCGATACGTCTCTCAACGCGACCTATGCCTCCATGGTCGAAAAGCTCGACGAGGCAGTGGGCAGGCTCATGACGGCTCTGGATGAGCTGAATCTGTCGGAGAACACTCTGATAGTTTTTTCCTCCGACAACGGGGGCATCGCGGCTTTCCACACGCAGTTCCCATTCCGGGCTGGCAAGGGAAGCTATTATGAAGGGGGCGTCCGTGTACCACTCATCATGCGTTGGCCCGGCAAGATCGCACCGGGCCGTGTCTCGGACCTTCCCGTAAATTCTCTGGATTTTTATCCAACTTTTATGGAGGTGACACAAATCAAGGAACCGAAAGGCCTGGATGGCAAAAGCCTCATCCCTCTGATGACCGGTAAGGCACCCAGCAATGCCTCTACACAATTCTGGCACTTCCCCATCTATCTGCAGGCCTACGACGAAATATTGGACGACGGCAGAGACCCCCTCTTCCGCACGCGACCTGGATCGACCCTACGCGTCGGCAATTGGAAGCTTCATGAATACTTCGAAGACAATGCCTTGGAGTTATACGACCTCGAAAACGATCCCGATGAGCGCAATGATCTTTCCAGGACAAAGCCTGAATTAACCGCTCAGCTATACCAGCAATTGCTGGACTGGAGAGAGCGCATCAAGGCGCCGATACCCACTCAGCCCAATCCTGACTATGATGAAGATGTCGAGCAGGCTGCATTGGAGAAGTGGAAAAATCCCACAAGTCTTTAGATTAAACCAATGAGAATACTCAGCACACTCCTAGCTACTCTGTTCCTGCCCCTTACCTCCCAGGAAGGGGCGACCTCCAGCGTCATGGCATCCATAGAGCCTTTGCCCAACTCCAGGGTAGCCATACCAAAAGGCTTCCAACCCGACAGTTTATCTCCTTCCGATCAAATGGGGATGTATCGCGAGGGTTGGATCGACTTCAACAAGAATGACGAAAAAGACATTTACGAAAACCCGGAGGCGAACATCGAGGACCGCATTGCTGACTTGCTCTCACAAATGACCGTCGATGAGAAGACAAGCCAACTGGTTACGCTCTACGGCTATCCATTCGTCTTGAAGGACGAGCGACCGACTGAGGCCTGGCTCGACGAAGTCTGGAAAGACGGCCTCGCTAACATCGATCAACACCTGACCCGTCGAACCGAACTTTCCTGGCCCCCTTCTCGTCACGCCCGCGCTTTGAACGAAACACAACGTTTCTTCATAGAAAAAACACGTCTGGGCATTCCGGTGGACTTCTCGGTCGAGGGTATTCACGGCATCAAATACAATTGGGCGACGAACTTTCCCGAACCGATTGCCGTTGGCGCCAGCTGGAACCCGGAGCTAGCGAGGGAAATCGCCCGCATCACGGCCTTAGAGGCAAAAGCCGCAGGTTTCAGCAACGTCTATTCACCCATTCTGGATCTGGCTCGTGATCCCCGCTGGGGTCGAGTTCGGGAATGCTACTCCGAAGACCCTTTTCTTACGGGCACGATGGGCGTAGCGACCGTAGAGGGAATGCAGGGAGAAGGCATCGCTGCAACTGCGAAGCACTTTGCCGTGTATGGCATCCCCAAAGGCGGCCGCGATTCAGGCGTCAGAAAAGATCCTCAAATTGGCTGGCGCGAAATGCAAATGTTGCACCTCGAGCCGTTCCGCATGGTAGCCGAGGCGGGCATTCTGGGGATGATGACGGCCCACAACGACTATGACGGTGTGCCAATCAATGCGAGTCGGCAGTTTCTCACCGATATTCTGCGCGATGAGATGGGCTTTACTGGTTATCTGGTATCCGACAGTGGCTCAGTTCTGCGAACCCATTACGAACACCGAACAGCTGAGACCTATAAAGATGGGGTCGCAATGGCCGTTAATGCCGGCCTTAACGTAAGAACGGATTTCACTCAGCCTTCATTGTATCTTGAACCGTTGCGTGAACTGGTGGCCGAGGGTACCGTTTCGATGGAACAAATTGACCGTCTGGCCACAGACGTGCTCCGCGTGAAATTCATGCTCGGACTCTTCAACAATCCCTACGTCGCGGATCCGGAAATATCCGATGCAGTCGTTCGTGCGGAGGCGCATCAAGCGTTTGCGCTACAAGCAGCCAGAGAATGTATCGTCCTCCTCAAAAACAAAGCAAATCTACTCCCGATAAACACGGACAAATACCGGCGGATCCTTGTAACCGGACCCGTCGCCCGGGACGATACATTTGGAACAGGAGGTTACGGTCCTCCTAAGACGCCAATGGTATCGATGCTCAAGGGCCTGCGCAAATCGCTCCCCGATGACGTCGTCCTCGATTACAGCCCGGGTTGTGAGTTTACCGACGAGCGCTACCCGATCTCCGACCTGATTTTTGAAGCACCAAAAGGGGAAGAACTTCGAATGATTGAAGCGGCTGCAAGAGAGGCATCCAACGCAGACCTTGCTATTGTCATGGTAGGCGACGGCGGGGAGATGGGAACCGTTGGCGAGTCCCGTTCGCGTCTTTCACTCGATCTGCCGGGGCATCAGGAGGAATTAATCAAGGCCATACAAAAGACGGGCACTCCGACCATCGTGGTGTTGCGCATGGGTCGACCCGCAACGATTAACTGGACCGCACGGCATGCCAACGCGATCCTCGCAGTTTGGCCACTTGGCGAAGCCACGGGAATAGCGGTAGCCGACGTGCTTCTCGGAACGTACAATCCCGGCGGAAAATTACCATTCACTGTCCCTCAATCCGTTGGGCAAATCCCCCTCGCCTTCCCTTCCAGACCCGGCTCCAACTCCGGCCACCGCCTCGATGAAGACTGGCTAAAAGAGGGTTATCTGGTAGGCAGAAATCGGGTATTGGGCCCTCTGTATCCATTTGGTTACGGCCTCAGCTATACCGAATTCAGCTACGATGACGCGAAGCTGGAAACGCTCGACGATTGCCGTGTCGCCATCAGCATCGATGTGACCAACACCGGGGATCGCGCTGGTGATGAAGTCGTTCAGTGCTACCTGCGCGACGACTTCAGTTCCGCAGCAAACTATGAAATCATGCTCAAAGGCTTTCAGCGCATTCACCTTAAGCCAGGTGAGACCAAGTCCGTTCGTTTTATTTTGGACCGCACATCCATGCAAATGATGAACGCCGAGCACGAGTGGGTGGTCGAGCCCGGAATGTTCACAGCAATGATTGGGCGGAACAGCGAGCAAATGGAAACACGACTTCCTTTTCTAGTCGTTCAAAAAGACGGCCGTCTGGTCACTATCATACCAAAGCCGCGCAGCGTCACCAGCGAACCGGTAGCGCCAGTTAACCGGCACGATACAATTTATCAGGGTGAGCTCTACAATGATGAAGTTCGCTTCAACACCGCGATTGACGCGGGTGAATGAATTGGAAGTTCAATCCCAAAATAACCCTCTATAACAAATATGCGTAAAATCACCTTCCTACCCATTGTCTCCTTCCTTTTCGTAACAGTTGCCCAAACCTTGCTGGCTGCAAATACCGGGAAACACCTGTTCATCCTGAGCGGTCAGTCCAATATGGCCGGAATTGATCCCGCACTCTCCTTCACTCCCACAGTGGAACAGGCGTTTGGGGCGGAAAACGTAATTGTGGTTCATGATGCGGAGGGAGGAACGGAAATCGGGGCTTGGCTGCTGCCGGAACCCGGGTCCAATAACAAAAAAGCGGGACGGTTTTATGAGCGGTTGATGAAAAAAGTGGGACCGGCCATTGAAGAGGAAACCCTCGCCTCAGTCACTTTCATCTGGATGCAGGGGGAACGGGATTCGCATCAGAAAGTCATGAACGGCGATGGGTATGCGGAGGATTTCACCATACTGATGTCGCAACTTAACCAGGATCTAGGCCGGGAGGATCTTTTTGTTGTCCTGGGACGTATCAATGATTTCGGACTGCTCACGACCAAGGGAAAAGCCAAGTACCCGCACTGGACCAAAGTCCGAGAAGCTCAGGTGACCATCGCGGAATCCAATCCCCGCTTTGACTGGGTGGACACCGATGACCTAAATAACTGGAGCAGTATTCAGCATCACATCCATGCCTCCGAAGAAGGCTATGTGATCCTTGGTCAGCGCTTCGCGGACAAAGCCGTTGAGCAAATCCGTCTACACCAAAACTAATCAGGCCAAAATTTGAAGCGTACCCTCAATCAACCTTCACCCCCAACGAAAGCTTGCCATTCACAACCCCTCAGCTCCATGTCCAAATATTTCAGCTACATGGATTTCTTTAGCCTGTGCTTTGGAAATAGCTGCTGGAATCGAACCCAAAACCATTCGAAAAGGACGCATCGGACTGCTATACACTTCAAGCAACAGTTCATTTATCGCAATTTCAAAGAGGATCCGTTTTCATCTCGAACACCGCCCAGTAACAAAACCAAAAACGACATTGTACAGATGAAAGGTGCCCGTATAATTCTCCTCACTGCTATTCTGATATTTCCCTTTTTGATCTATGGCGAGTCGACACGCCCCAACATCCTGTTCCTTAGCATCGACGACCTTCGACCGGAGTTGAACTGCTATGGCATTGATTACATACACTCTCCTCATATTGATAAACTGGCATCAGAAGGCATACTGTTTGATCGACACTACGTCCAAGCACCTACCTGCGGAGCGTCACGCTATGCTCTCCTGACCGGTAAATATGGTTCACCGGGAAACTCAGCATTATTTGACCGGGCTGCGCAACTCGAGGATGGCAAAGCATTGGTCGATCCGAGCCTACCTGCATGGCTTCGCATGCATGACTATGAAACTGTCTCAATAGGCAAGGTATCCCATCATCCCGGAGGTCTCGGAGGTACTGAATGGAATGATCCGAACGAAGTAGAGATGCCACAATCCTGGGACCGTATATTGATGCCAGTTGGAGCATGGCAGCATCCGAAAGGTGCCATGCATGGTCTGGCGAATGGTGAGATTCGCCGTGACGCTTCAACCATGGACGTCTATCAAAGCCACGACGGCCCGGATGAAAGCTACCCTGACGGCCTGATTGCTGAAACCGCTGATGAAGAGCTCCAGAGACTGGCCGAGAAGGGAAAACCCTTCTTTTTAGCGGTCGGTTTTATCCGCCCCCACCTACCCTTTGGTGCACCCAAGAGATTCATGGAATACTACCAGGATCTCGTTCTTCCCCCGATCCTCTACCCCGACCGACCTGAAGGGCGCTCGACATGGCACCGATCGAGTGAGTTTATGAGATACAACCGTTGGGACCGGGATCCTAATGAAGACGCTGAGTTCGCCGATTTGGTGCGCAAGCACTATGCCGCATGCGTCAGCTATATTGATACACAGGTCGGTAAGGTTATCCAACGCTTGGATTCCCTCGGATTATCCGAGAACACAATCATCATTCTCTGGGGAGACCACGGCTGGCACCTCGGCGAACATGGGATATGGGGCAAGCACAGCTTGTTTGAGGAGTCACTTAGATCTCCACTGATCATAAGCTACCCTACAAAGATAAAACCAAAAACCAGGTCCGACAGTATCGTAGAGACCGTCGATATCTTCCCTACCATTACCCACCTCGCCAACATACCAACGCCAGACTTTTTAAACGGGCAACTCCTGCCTTTGGAGAGCAACCCTGAATTCGGTGAGGATGGTGAAGCCGTTTCCTATCATCGGAACTACATTACCATCCGAAACAACAGGTACCGCCTCATTGTTCACAAGGATGGCTATACAGAGCTTTACGACCACGACTCAGCAGCCAGGGAGACATTGAATATCGCTGAATCACACCCGGATGTAGTGGCTCGAATGATCGCACGCCTTCGACAGCTCGCTCCTGACAAAATGTCCGTCTACTCAATAAATTGAACTACTTGCGAGTGAGACCTCAAAAGCCTATGATCCTTTGAAGATTAAAACAAAATCATGAAACACCTACTCTTGTTTTTTTTATTAATCAGCACCGCATTTATCCATGCGGCCGCTCGCCCCAATGTCTTGTTCATATCAGCGTATGACCTAAGCGAGCTCCCTTCATTCGATTCTCACGGGATGGACTTGCATGAGATCCAAAATTCAGAGATCCACCCTGAGAACGATAAAATCCGCAAAAAAACAGCCACACAACCTAAAGCTGATTCAGCCAAAGCTTGGTCTGTTAAAACAGTGTATATGGCCAACGGAATTAAGATCGGGGATGTCGACCAAGACTCTGCAATTATATGGACCCGGCTGACGCGAGCACCCGAACGGAATCGATCGGGAAATGAGTTTATAGATCTGGGCAAGAAGCGCAGTGATCTACCTTACACCGATGGGATGGAGCAGATACCCACCGGCTTGGATCTTGCGGATATGGAAGGTGCTGTCCCTGGAACTTCGGGCGAAGTCCTGGTAACGTATTGGCCGACAGAAGAGCCGCTTGCTAAAAACAGCACTGGTTGGCAGTCGGTAAGTTCCAAGCACAATTATACGCATCAATTCAAGCTGGAAGGTTTACGGCCATACACGGAGTATCAGTTGCGTGTGGTCGGTCGGTCGAGCGATGCTTCGCAGCCAAGTGAGCCGCTAATGGGCCGTTTTATAACCGCGCCTACGGCAGATGCTGTTGAGACGATCCGTGCGGCAATTGTCACTTGTGGCGACTACACGCGCAGAGATGATGCTGAAAACGGTTTTAAAATTTACAAGGCGATCTCGGAGCAGATTAAACCACAGTTTTTTGTGCACACCGGAGACATCGAATACTACGACCGTTGGGATCTGTGGGCGATGAGTGCTCCGCTGGCTCGATTTAAAATGAACCGTGTCTATTCGATGCCATATGCTCGTATGCTGCATAATTCAGTTTCGAGCTATTTCATGAAAGATGACCATGACATTACCAAAAATGACGCATATCCCGGAGTTGATTTTAGAGAGCTGACATGGGAGCAAGGCTTAGAGATATTTGACGAGCAATTTCCGATTGGTGAGTTACCATATCGGACGGTGCGTTGGGGGAAGGATCTACAAGTCTGGTTTATGGAAGGTCGGAATTATCGTTCGCCAAACGATGCTCCTGACGGCCCCGAAAAAACGATTTGGGGTGCTGTTCAAAAGCAATGGTTTTACGATACAGTTGCGGAGTCGGATGCGACTTTTAAATTAGTGGTGAGCCCCACCCCCATTGTCGGACCGGATCGTCTCCACAACAAGGCAGACAATCACGCTAACGCAGCCTTCAGTCATGAGGGGAATGAGATCCGAACGTTTATTTCAGAGCAACCCAATATGTTCGTGGCCAACGGGGACCGCCATTGGCAATATTACAGTATCGATGATGAGACTGGGGTTCGCGAATTTTCTGTTGGTCCGCATTCTAATAAGCATGCCGCTGGGTATAGTATGGAAAAACGGACCTCCGAACATCAGTTCCTTAGAATTAATGGTGGCTTTTTAGTCGTCGAAGTGACCCGCGAAGAGGGTTCCCCCACTATCTCATTCAAGCACTATGATGTGGATGGTATGGTCGTGAATGACGAAGTGTTTACCGACTAAAAGATAGGCTTGCTCATAACTCACAGTCGGAAGCATCCCAAAAGAAAACGCCACTAAGATGAGTGCTGGGCTGATGGAATTCTGATTCAAAGAAGCTAGCTAGGACGGCGGCGAAGTAGCAGCAAACAGCCAATCTAAATGGAAATTGAGTATCTCGGGAGAAAGGGCGAAGGAGCAATGCTGGCTTCCGCCCATTCGACAAGCTCAGAATCGATCAAGAGGGAACGTTGGGTGCAATTATTTCCACGGGGTAATTGCGGGCTTACCGGGCCATCCAAAGCGTTCCGCGGCAACGCCGCAAGCGGCGGCCCTACAGAACATAATCGTAGGGCTCGCGCTTGCGCGATTGCCGCCTGACGTCATTGTTCACACCGCACTTTTAATTACACCCGGAAACGTTACGGGGGAGAAAATTATGTAGCGTGTTCTCTTTCCATTTCGACAAGCTAAAGGCCCTGAGTAGATCTGATGGGCGAGTGTCTACGGCAAATTGCGAGCCTTCGTCAGCTTCCGCACAAAACAACCCAAGTAAGAGGCCCTACAAATACTAATACCTTCAACCTCGCTCACATTGTAGTAATACTATTCACCCCAAAACGGCCTATTGGGCTTGGCTCTAGCCTTCCCAAAATCACTCCCAACTGTGACCAGGGACTTTAGCTCTGGCACCTAATGGCATAGACACTTAGCATTGAGCGATCATCTTACCCGCGAAGCTCCATCTCCGCTGATACGATGGACAAGCCTCCTTTCGACAGAACTCAAGGTCAACGACAAGGCAGATATGGCATGACCCACTTATCCCCACGAATACCTAGAATTGATACCCTAAACTAAAGACTAACTCTACCCCTGCCGAATGAGAAATAATCATTTCCAAAATTTTAATGAAATCACTGCTAAGCCAGTGCGCTCTACCGTGCGCACGCAAAAAAGCCCGGCACTCGAAGGAGCACCGGGCTGTTGAAATTCATTTTAAGAAAATCTAGCTGCGACGACGGCGAACCATGGCCAATCCCATGGCTAGCGCACCAGCTAAAAGAGCAAAAGTGGATGGTTCAGGCACTAATGATAGCGTGTTTGTGCCCGTGTCGAAATCGAAAACACTTCCGTTGACTGCTGACCAGACACCGAGATCGCCTACACCCTGTGTATTAAAAGTAATTCTACCAGCGTTCCATTGAGTTTCAGCCCAGTCGGTTTCACCAGAAAAGGACCAAGTCATCAGAGAGTCGGTTTGCCAATCCATCGTTCCTGCAAATGTGGTAATACTGGTGCCGATAACCGAACCGCCAATGCCGCTTGATAATGTTATCGCTGAACCAGCATTATGTCTTAATCGGTTAAAAGTCGTTGCACCACCTAAAAATTGCGCAGTTGAGTTGTTTATAATCGCTAGCTCGTCTGAAATTGAAACAGTTCCACTAGCAACATTAAATGCAGCCGCTGAACCAGCACCACCTAACCGGAAATCATCTCCAGTAATTGAAAGCAAGCCCCCATCTACTGTAAGCGTGTGAGCACTACCAGTTTGGATGTCAGCTGTACCCCCACCTGCCATTAATAATGTCCCTCCTTCTACATTCCAACTGCCCCCCAAGAAAGTGTTAGTGTTTGGTAAAAGAGATACAGTGCCAGCAAGTTGAGTCACTTGATAATTTGTCATTGTTGCGCTCTGGGTCGCATCGAGGCTGATCTCACCATCTTGGCCTACAGGCAAACCAGTAGTTCCCCCCGCCCAGTTCCCAGCTGTGTTCAAATCACCACCATCAGCAGTAAAAATCGTCTGAGCAGAAACGTTCAACACAAACCCGAGCGCTAAGCAAGCGGCGAGAGAATTAATAAGAGTTTTTTTCATAGGAGTAATTGGGGTGATTGCTTGAAGTTATTCAAATAAAATTACATAAATATCATAAAGCTGTTAATAATAAACTGGTAACGTCAAGTCATAAAGTGATTTATAGAAGTGCTTTGAAAGCCTCAAGCGGGTCTGAGATTCGTGTTTATTTTGGTTTGGATGTATGAGGCTTGTGAGCAGAAGTTGTATTCGACCCTAAAAATAAGAACCCAAAGAAAATCGTTGATTCACTTCTTGAGGTTCCAGGCGGCCCAGGTGCGCAAGCGCGCCAACAAAAATGTCACCGTTCGCACATAACTGCGGCGCCACGAGAGCGCTTCGGCCTCACTCATGTGCCAGAGTTTTTCGGTGTTTGAGCGAGTTTACTGGGCAACATATACTATCTTTTTTATGTCGCAAACAGTTAATAATCAATAGTATGTGGTTTTTTTAAAAAAAAAGGGGCAATTAACTAAGGTATGTAACCATCTCCGCTAACACGATGGGCAAGGCTCAAGTCATCCCCGCCATAATATTCAAACGATAAAACCCAATTAAATTATTCACCGGGCGGCAAAACTGATTCAAAAAAATTGCGCACCCGTATTCTTTCACCATCCTGCAAACAAATTACCAAACTGCGCTGATCTTCGTAAATAGGCCAATAGGTCGAGTAGACGCGATCCCAACCCTTTTCTTTGTATGCCGCAATTCGGATTGCCGCGCCTCTTCCTGCTTCCACGTCGACTAGGTATCGAACCGAATCGCCGGGCGGAAGCGAGATAGGATTGCTTCCATCGCCTAATTGAAATGCCAATTGAGTTCTAGTCGTATTTACGAAAAGCCACTCGCGATGGTCTTTACTCAAATTGTCACTCGCGGCAAAAACCCCTACCCTACCACTAGTCTCAGCAATAATGAGGAGTACTTGTTCACTCTCAGCAGGAATCTTAATTTGCTTCTCAAACACGAATTCAACAACACCGTCCTCGTTTTGAATTTTTTTGTAAAGGGAGAGGTTTTGATCTTCGTTTAGTTTTGCCTTCTCAACTGAAGACGGCCGATAGTGCGATGCACTAAGCTGTTTAAAATCAGAACCCGAATTGAAATAGAGCTCAAGATCGATACCAGCGCTAAGTGCCAAAGTTCGAAAATTGATTTGTAAGGATTCTGCAGTCTGCGCAAATCCAGTTACACCCCAGACCTGTGCAAGGAGGATAAAAAATACTAATTTTAATAGGTGCATATAATAAAATTCTAAACTTCACCTTCGGTAAGCCATCGAAACGATACTACTTTGAACTTTCGACCAAAGACACTTGTCGCAGATTCCAGTTCCTCTTGCAAAGTTCCACTGCTTTCATCGACTATTGGATCAGGAAGGCGCTGAATGACAGCTTCGCCCCAAACTCTGCTGGACACTTCGTCTGTAGATGGGTTTGAAGACTCACCGTAGCAACGAATTTTGAAAGTGTCGGAGCGAGTTTGCATGAAGGGGGCAAGTGACTGCAGAATATCGCCTTGTAGGACCTGTATTGAAAATCCGGCTCCTTGCGTGCTTTCGATTGCGATTTGGTTAAAAGAACCAGTCGCTGCCGGACTCTCGAAACCAACCGGAATTCCGGAATTTATGGCCGCATCCAGAGCTGTTTGCAGAACGCCCGATTTTCCTTCTTCCCCGTTGACTAGACTGCGGTTTATGAATTCAGAAAGATTGTAGAAAGGGCCTCGGGCCTGAATACCTTGAACGATCTCCTCGGCAAGTAAGCGCACCTCGTTTCTAGTTAATGCGCGGAAGCCAAACCAAGATTCGTTGACCGGAGAGCCCTGCCAAGACTGACCAAGCACGGTCTGAACACGAGGAAATCGAACGCCGTTCACAGCATCAAAACCGTCTACCAGACCGTTGTTGTTCATCTTTTGAAATGGCAGTCCTTTCGTTCCAGAAAGAAAAACTTCCCAAGCTTCCACAGAGGTGGAGTTAACATTAAATGCCCCATCGACCAAAACCTGTCCCGCATTGGTACGCCCAGCCGTTACCCCTTGCAGGTTGGCAGTATCGAAAAGGAGACCATCTGGCTGATATGGGATGTAGCGAGGATTTTGAAGCAACTCTTCTTGAACAAGAAATTCATCAAGTTCAGCTTGACTGCTACCTTGTGGTATAGTGGTGAAAGTATAGCCATCGAAGATTGCCTCGTTTACCAGGTAAGAGGCATCGTAGAGATTGAAATTACCGCTTATTTCCAAAATGCCGCTATGCTGACTACTGTAGGTATCGGTAGCATTTGAATTATCCCATTCATCCAACGGAATTCTTACATTAGCATACGAATTTCCGACTATGTAAGATGGTTCGTAGCTGAAACGGCCCGCAGCAGCATGTTGAAGCTGACCAATAGAAACAAGAGGTTGCCGGGGAATATCAAAAAGAACTGTCTGAAAGACGTCACCGTTACCATTTGGCATCGATGCTCCCGGGAAATCTATGTCCAATGGCTGTGGAAATCTGTCTTTGTCGCTAT
>Ga0222662_1000081_pt1 | contig 91181 bp, 62 predicted proteins | sample AntAcemetagen600_FD_179821 | JGI IMG/M metagenome (GOLD analysis project Ga0222662, IMG submission 179821) | Saline water microbial communities from Ace Lake, Antarctica - #600 | ecosystem: Environmental > Aquatic > Non-marine Saline and Alkaline > Saline | place: Antarctica: Ace Lake... | reverse complement strand
CGTGGAGATCGCGGTGGCGCCGTGCACCGGGACCCGCGAGTGGTTTGAGATCTACAACCCCGGCACCGAGCCGCTGGACCTGCGGCGCTGCCAGATCGTGGACGTGCCGGTGGACGGCAGCACCGAGGCCGACATCCACGTGTTCGATGCCGAGCGCGGGGACACGGTCGTGCCTCCCGGCGGGCTGCTGGTGGTGAACAGCAGCCCCGCGACCGACGTGACGTTCAACATCACGCCGGACGGGTCGGTGCAGGGCGACTACCCCTGGGCCAACGGCATCAGCTTCAAGAACAGTGACTTGCAGACGCTGCTGCTCGAGTGCCCGGCGGCCGAGGGCGGCACGGTCGAGATCGATCGGATCATCTACGACTGGGAGGAGCAGGGGCAGGGATTCACGGGGCGCACGTTGAGCCTGGATCCGGCTGCCTGGACCGCCGAGGGCAACGACCCGTTTGAGAACTGGTGCCTCAGCGAGGGCGCCCCGTACTACTCCGGGGACGAGTGCAACGACGTCGGAACGCCCGGCCAGAGCAACCCCAGCTGTCCCGTGCCGCCGCCGTTCCCCGGCGAGGGGGATCTGGTGATCACCGAGCTGATGGCGCTGTCCGTGGCAGCGGTCGGCAACAACGAGGAGTGGCTGGAGCTCAAGAACGTCGGCGACGAGACCTACGGGCTGCAGGGCTGCGAGCTCGAGGTGGACGACGGCGAAGGGCCCGACATCCACACCATCAGCTTCCCGCTCGGCGTGACCGTGGAGCCAGACGCGTACTTCGTGATGGTCAAGTCCAGCGCGAGCGACAGCATCGACGGATGTCAGCTGCCGTACGAGTACCCGTACGGGACCAACATCAACTTCTCGAACAGCTCGTCGCAGACACTGACGATTCGCTGCCCCGGCGATGGCGCGGCGGTGGTCGTGGACCAGATCAGCTACCAGTTCCAGTCGGCCGACCCGCGCGGGATCGCGTGGCAGCTCAAGAGCGACAGCCTGACGGCCGCGGCCAACGACGACGTCAACAACTGGTGCTTCCCCGCCGTGACGGAGCCGTTCACGTGGTCGTGCACGGTGGACGAGGAGACCAACTACGGCACGCCGGGCCAGCCTGGCGTGGCCTGTCCCCCGCCCCCGGTCGCCCTGTAGCAATCAGCCTTCGGGAGCCGCCGCGGTGGTGGAGCGGGGCGGGCGCTTGCTCGACGCGCGCTGGGTCTTCGGGCCTCGGTCGCGCGTCGACTGAGCCGCAGGCCTCGCCTTCGCGGGCTTGCCTTCCGGCTCGACGGCCTCGCCTTCGGGATCGCCAAAGCTCCAGCCGGCGACCTCCGCCATGCGCCCATCCACCCGCGCGTCCCCATCGGACAGCGAGGTGCCAGCGAGCACGTTGGCGTCTGCGCCCTGGCCCCACTCCCGGCACGACGTCGCGATGGACCGTCCGGTGACCACGCCGAGCAGCGCCGTCTCCCAGCCCGCGTCCTTGCGCCCACCGCTGAGGAGCAGCACGCCGTCGTCCTCGGTCGCCACCGCGGCCCGCCGGGCTGCAGCGAGCTTGCCGTCCACCCGGTCGCCCAGGAAGTACTCGGGCATGCCGCCAGACGCGTCGGAGCTAAAGTTCGGGAACTGCGTGCCGGCCCAGGGGTTCGCCGCGAGCAGACGCGCGAACGCGTGCTCGTTCACCACCGGACGCACGGCCAGCAGCCACCACGCCGCGGTCGCCCCGGCCGGCGTCAACGCCAGATCGTCGGCATCGAGCACCGCTGCGATGCGCAGGACGTCCTTGAGCCTCGCGGCCCGGCGCCAAGCGCGCACTGCGGCCCGGGCCAGCGGCACGCGCCCGCCCTCGGCGATGATGACCAGCTCGCAGGGCACCTCGTCCCCATCGAGCAGGCCCCACGCCATCGTGCCGGTCACGCCCACCGCCTCGACCCAGGGCAGCTTGCCCAGGCCCCGCAGCGAGCCTTCTAGATCCCGCCAACGCTCATCGGAGCGCCCCTGCCGGGTCGCCATCCCGCGCAGGAGATCGTCCCGCCCGGCGAGCACAAAGAAGTCCTTGTCGCCGGCGACAAAGCTGCGCAGCGGCTGCCCCTCTTCGAGGGCGGCGCGCACGTTGGGCAGGCTGGTGGTGTAGCCGGCCATGGATCGCCACACCGAGGCGACGCTCAGCGGGGCCCCGATGAGCTCCGCCTGGGCGAGCGCACGTAGGGCAGCGGTCTCGAGGGGACCGAGATCTTGGATGTTCATGGGGTGTCCTACTGGAAGGTCAGTTCGAGGTCGTAGTTGCTGGTGTCGCCGGCGTAGCCGTCCACCACGATGAACCACGAGCTGCCCGCGGTGACCGGCCACGACGCTGAGCTATCGCCGTAGGCGATGCAGTTGAGCGGGTCGCAGGTCCCCGCCGCGGCGTCGAGCACAAAGACATCGAGATCGCTGAAGTTGAGCCACCCCGACACCGACACGTCCACCGTGGCAGTGCCCGTCGCGGCGGCGGTGTACGAGTAGGTGTACTCCGGGCCGCTCTCGTCCCAGGCGATGCAGTTGTAGAGCGGCACGGCGTTGGTCGATCCCGTGCCGCCGTTGTTCCAGCTGTCCGTGTCGCCTTCGCTCAGCACCCAGTCGGGCACGCAGGCGCCGCCGCCGCCGCCGAGGCACGCAGGATTGGACGCACAGTCGCTGTCGTCGCAGTCCACGAGGCCGTCGGCGTCATCGTCGAACCCGTTGACGCAGTCCTCGAGCGGCGGCGGGGCGCAGGCCGGATCGGAGCCACAGTCGCTGTCGTCGCAGTCCACGAGGCCATCGGAGTCGTCGTCGAACCCGTTGACGCAGTCCTCGACGGGCGGTGCGCAGGCGGGGTCTGCGTTGCAGTCGATGTCGTTGCAGTCCACGAAGCCGTCGCCGTCATCGTCGAAGCCGTTGCTGCAGTCTTCGGGACCGGTCAGGGTCGCGTCATCGTCGTCGCCCACGGAGTCGTCGTCGTCGCCCACCGAGTCGTCGTCATCCCCTGCCGCCGAACACTCCACGTCCAGCACAAACGAGCCCGCCGAGCCCTGGAACCCATCCACCACCACGTAGTACGTGATGCCCGCCGTCGCGTCGAAGGTCGCGTCCACGTCGCCAGCGGCGATGCAGTCGGCGCTGTGGCAGCCGATCCCGCTGTCCGCGGTCACGTAGATGTCGAGGTCCTCGCCGCTCTGGATGCTGGTCAGCTCCACCGTCACCGAGCCGGTGCTCGACGGCGTGAACTCGTAGGACATCTCCGGGCCACCGCTCGCCCAGCCGCTGCACTCCCAGGTGTCGATGGCGTCGGTGGCTGCGGGGTCGAGAGTGGTGGCGCTGATCTGCTGGCCGCAGGTCAGGCTCGTCACCGCCACGCACGAGCCGCCGGCCGCGTCGTCGTCATCGCCCACCGCGTCGTCGTCATCGCCCACCGCGTCATCGTCGTCGCCCACCGCGTCATCGTCGTCGCCCACCGCATCGTCATCGTCGCTGGAGCCCGAGTCGTCGTCGTTCGCGACGTCGTCATCGTCGGGGACCGCGGCTCCTGGCACCGGCTGCAGGCCGATCCCGCATCCGCTGATCGCGAACAAGAACACAATGGCGAGGATCAAAGACTGCTTGCTCATGGACGAGCTCCTGGTCGTGGGGCGAATCGACGCCGTACCGCGACGGGGCGGTTTAGCAGCGCCGCGTGACACGAGGCAACCGGTAATCGCTGCCCGGTGGCCCCGCCGCTACTTCAACAGGGCTCTCAGCGGCTCGACGCGCAGGTCCGCCGCGTCGTCCGTGATGCCCGCTTCGACCATCAGCGCGCGCAGGACATGCTCGGGCTTCACCACCTCGCCACCCGCCGACACCGCGCCGGTCTGCAGGTCAACGCCCTTCGGCTCCATGCCCAGGTCACTCGACGCGCCGATGGCCTGGCCGCCCTTGATGCCGCCGCCCACGAGCAGGCACGCGTTCGTCAGGGAGTGGTCGCGGCCGGTGTTCGCGTTGATGCGCGCGGTCCGCGAGAACTCGCTGAACGCCACGATGGTCGTGTGGTCGAGCCAACTGGATCCGCTGTCCTGGTACTCGCTCGTCTCCAGGTCCTCGATCATGCGCGCGATGGTGTTGAAGCCCCGCTCCTGAATCGGGCCCTGATCGGTCGTCCAGTTGTCGTAGTGGGTGTCCAGCGACTGCGTGTTGGCCCGCATGCTGACCACCCGAGAGATGCCCTTCTTGAGCGCGGTGGTCGCCATCGCGGCCTGGGCCTCGGGCGTGGTCAGCGCGGACGCGCCGCTCGCCGAGATCCCATAGTGGTCCCGCAGCTCCTCCATCTCGGCCGTGTTCGCCTGGAAGTCGAAGTTGCTCGCCAGCTGCGCCTCGATCATCGCGGCCACCCCCTGGCGCGCCTCCTCGCTGCCGCTCCACATCCGGCTCGCAGACGGGTTGGGGCACAGGGCCGCTTGCTTGAGCAGCTCATCGATCTGCCGCTCCTCGAGGTCGCCCAGAGCCGACGGCGCGGGCTCGAGCGCACGCACGAGATCAGGCACGTTCGACACCTTGAGCGCCGAGGCGTACTCGGGCTGATCGACGTTGTACGACTCCACGTTCACCGAGATCTGCGGGACCAGCTGGTCACCGCCGAGCCGGCTCGCCAGCCATGTCGCCCCCGAGCTGCCGCGCGCCAGCAGCCCCGAGGGGACCTTGCCGGTCAGGAAGCGCCGTCGCCCAGCCTCGTGGGTCAGCGTCTCCATGCTCATCCCGCGCACGACGGCGAGCTTGTTGCTGTGGGACGCGAGCTCGCCGATGTACGGCCCGAACTGAAGGCCCGACGACGTGGTCAGGATGTCGGCGAAGTGGCCCGGATCGTCCAGCAGGTCGTAGCCGGGCTGAATGAGCGTGTCCGAGAGGTTGCCGGTGTGGAAGTCGCGTGGGTCCCGCGGATCCAACCCCAACAGGATGTCCCACCCGCCGCTGAAGTAGCAGAATATGTAGTAGCGCTCGGGCGGGCCGTCGGGCCGGAAGTACGAGGCCTGCGCGAGGCGGGACAGGGGCCCCACTCCGCCGGCCGCGCTCAACCCTGCGGTGCCGCCGATGGCGAGCATGGAGTTGCGGAGGAAGGAGCGGCGCGAGGCCTGGGTCTTCTTGCTCATGGTCTTAGTAACTGTAGAAGTCGGGGTGGGTGAGGAGGCCCACGCAGACCGCCCTCCAGGCCACGACGGGGTCTTGAGTCACAAACACGCTGGACGTGAACAGCCAGCGCCAGGGGCTCATGCGCTCGCTGGCGGGATCGATGTCCTGTCCGTGGAAGCGCAGCAGCAGCTCCTGCAGGTTCGCGTCCACCTCGGCCGGGTGGGACTCCGCGGTCATGCTCGCGCTCACGTGGCTCATGAGCCACGGCTCGAGAGACCCATCGGCCTCCCCCTCGGCGCGGCGCTCACACACCTCGCGGGCCGCGTCGCCCAGGAACTTCTGGAACAGGAGCGAGACGGTGAGGTCCTCCTGGGTCGAGTCGATGAAGTCCGGCTTGCCCAGCGTGCTGCTGAGCTGCTCAAACTGGCTGCGCCCCGCGGCGTCTTCCCAGACCAGTCCCGTCACCGCAGTGAAGCTCGCGTCCAACTGGTCGATGTCCATGCGGCGGCGGTTGGCCCACGGCGCCTCGGGGGCCGGCGGCTCACCGGTCAGCTCGCCCTCGCCTTCCTTCGACAGATCCACGGGCTTCGGCTCCTCCATGCCTGGCTCCACGGGGACCGGCGGCGTGGGATCGGCGGTGCACGAGGTCAGTCCGGCGAGCAGGAGCCCGCAGACCACGGATGAGGTGAGGGCCCGGGCCCTGAGGCTGCGCACGCTCACTGGACCCTCCTCCACGTCTCGCTCGTGACGATCTCTCGGACGAGCTCCCGGTAGCTCCAGCCGCTGGCGATGAAGCTCTGAGCGAGGCTTTGCACCCACTCCTGCTCGTCAGGGTCGATCTCCCGGCCCAAGAGCCACGTCGCCGCGGTGCTTGCGACGCACTCGGGGAAGCGCGCGTCCACCGAGCTCTGCATCACGAGGCGCTGGGGGCCCTCGCCCGGGAAGCTCATGTGCTCGTCCTTGCGGAACTCGTACGACTTGAGCCACCCGAACCACTCGGTCTCCTCGGCGGTCACCGCGCTGGTGATGTAGTAGCGGTTGCACTCCACCGAGCACGCCTCGTCGGACGTCGCGCAGCGCTCACAGTCCTCGTTGAACGCTGGGAAGCCGTCTTCCACGAGGAAGCCCGCGCCGTTCTCGGTCCAGCGCGCCCAGTGCGACGCCGCGGGCTCGAGCAGGGCGTGGCAGTACTTGCAGCCATCGCGCTCCTGCAGGTCGAGCGTGGGCACCGAGGTCTCCTCGGACGCCGGGATCCCGCCGTCGGGCGGCTGGAACGGCTGGCACATGAACGAGGTGTAGAAGCGGTTGGCCCGCGCCCGGTTGGTCTGGAAGCGCAGCAGGAACCCGGGGCTGGTCAGGATCCCCGCGTGCTCGGGGCCCAGCTCGACGGGCACCCAGGTGTCCGCGTCGTCGTAGGTCAGGTCCGGCAGGCTGCCCGCCGGGTAGGGGCTCGGCGTCAGCCGCACGTTCGCTGGCACGCCGGTCTGGTACTTGAGGAAGTGCACCAGCGGACCATTGACGTAGCCGGTGCCGCCGGTGAACAGCTCCAGGTAGCTCGCGTCCTGGGCGATGTTCGCCTCGATGCGCCGGTCGATGTCGCCGGCCATGGCATCCACGGGGGCGCGGGTGGTCTCGCTGCCATAGCGGCACCAGGACAAGTCTGGGCCGCAGCCGCACGCGAGGTCCTCGTAGCCGTCGGTGGAATCGCACTCCACGCCCGCCGGCGAGACGACCGTGTCCTGCCCGTCGAACGCGCAGACCCGCAGAGTCTCGCTCGTGTCCCAGTAGGGCGTCACCTCGACCCAGCCCTCGAGCTGCGTCCCGTCCGATTGCGGGTAGGTGATGATGTTGCCGTCGGCGTCGAACTCCGCGGGCTGATCGAGGCACGGCACCGTGTCGCCGCGGTAGCGAATCGCCTGCTGGGTGCGCCAGTAGCGGTACGGCGTGTCGCTGTCCGGGCGGGACCGCCGCAAGCTGGCGCGCGCGTTGAACAGGTTCAGGTTGGAGATGTTGTTCCACAGCCGATCGCGGTGCAGCCGCACCACCCGCTGCGCGAACTGCGGCGAACCGAGCCACTCCTGGAGCAAGCTGTCCGGCACTTCGCCGTACATGTCGACCACCGCGTGATCCTCGAGGCTCGCCACGACACCGCGCAGCTGCAAGCTCAGGGCGCGCAGCTGACGGTGGGGGTCGAGCTCCTTCCCCGCGGCCTCGCAGATGCCCGGGTTGTCGGGCCCATCGGCCGCGGCAAACCCCGGCAGCGCAAGCATCGCGACCGCGCAGACCGCGATGAGAGAGAGTCGGTTCAAGCTCATTCCTGGAAGCCCCCTGCTCGCCAGAGTTCGATCAAGCGGATTTCGGCCGCATCGAGCTTATCTCCGGAGATGGGCATCGCGCCCGAATTCACGTTCTGGAGGATGGGGCTCACCTCGTCCTCCCACCGGGCGCGGGTGTCGAGCAGGTGCGCGCCGCCATTGGGCGTGTGGCATCGCGCGCAGAACGCTCGGTTGAGGGGCTCGATGTCGCCGCTCCAGGTCGGCGGATCGAACGCGCCGACCGAGAAGAACACGCTCTGCTCAACGTCCTCGTGCCCGTCGTCCCACGACGCCGTGACGGCCAGCTCGTGGGCGCCGTCGGACAGCTCGATGGGATCCAGCGCCAGGCTCCAGCCCGTCCGATCGCCCAGCGCGACCTCGGTGGCCTCCAGCGGCGATCCATCCAATCGCACGGTCAAGCTCTCGGCTCGACTCCCCAGCGTCGGCAGCATCATCAGGGTGGTGGGCTCCGTCAGCGCCTGACCGTCCGTAAGACCCAAGAACACCACCGGGCGGTCCACCGAGATGCGGCGCAGCCCGCCGGGCCCGTAGACCAGCACGCGCCCCGCGGGGTCCGTGCCCACCAGGGTGTCGTCGGCGCCCACCGGCGACTCCCCGTCGATCTCGATGTCGGCCCACGAGTCCAGCAGCTGATGCCACAGCCGCGGCGCGTCGCCGCCCGAGGTCAGCCACACGTCGGCCGAGGGACCGCTGACCAGGCTCGCGGGCGGTTCTCCGAGGCGGAACCACTGCCACGTGCCGTCGGGCAGCCGCCGCCGCACGTCACCGGCCTCCCCCCAGGCGGGGTCTCCAGCGCCGGACAACACGGTCCACAGGTCGTCCACGCCGTCCACGGTCAGCGCGACGGGATCGAGCGCGCCGCCCTCTTCCCAGGTCACAAAGCCATCGCCTTGCTCCACCAGGGCGTACACCACGTCGCCGGCGGCCACCCACAACGCATCGAAGCCCTGCACCGGCGAGCCCCAGGCGATCCGGGCGCCCGCAGTCGGGAGGTCTCCGGCCCCGATGGAGAACAGGTTCCCCGCGCGCCACAGCCACAGCCCCGCGCGATCCGCGACCCACAGGTCCAACCCGTCCGGGCCCGGCGCTGCGAGCAGCTGGGTGTCCTCGTCGGGGCTGTAGGACTCGCCCAGGGGAGACGGTGCGAGACCCCACGACTGGAGCGCGAAGAGCCCATTGCTCCCGGCGATCAGCGCGCTGCCGCCATCCAGCGGCTCCACCGCGGAGATGAGCCCTGCGCTGCCCCCGTGGGAGACCGGAGCGTCGTCCAGCGGCCCCAGCTCCAACAGCTCGCCGTTTGCCTGGGCGAGCACTCGCCACCCGGGCAGCAGGTCCGCGAACTGGACGGGCCCGGCGATGAGCAGCTCGCTGGTGCCTTGCACCGGGTCCCCCAGCCACACGTCCACGGGCTCCGGCGGACCGAGCGGCTCGGGATCAGCGCTGGCACAGGCGCCCAAGAGCGTCGCAATGCACAGCAGGAAGGGACCGGTCCTCATGCCTCGGAGCGTCCCAGCGCATCGAGTCCCCGTCAAGGGTCCGGCTAGAGCACCGCCGCCGACGTCGTCTCGGGCAACTCCGCGCGGAACCCTTGTGGCTGTCCGTCGCGGTTGGTTCAATGCCCCTCGCTAGGAGAGGAACCATGGGACGGCACACACTCGTATTCTGGGGGCCCGCGCTCGCCGCGCTCCTCAGCGGGTGTCCGCAGGATCCGCAGGTCACCCCTGAGCCCAGCGACGACGACGACGCGACCGAGGCTCCGCAGGAGCTCCCGCCGATCTCCGAAGACGCCGACTGGATTCCCGCCCGCGCGTGCGAGGTCCCCCTCTCCCTGAGCACCGAGTGGCCCGCCGCGGAGACCCTGGGCCTCCTGCACGTCACCGTGTTGGGCGGCTCCGGCGACGCCACCGTGACCCTCGCCGACAACAACTCCGGCGCGATCTTCGACGGCGCCGTGCGCACCTACATCGCCGGCTCGACCACCGGCGTGACCGACCGCATCGAGGCCCGGGACAACGCCTGCTACGGCGAGGCTTCGCTGGCGATCGACATCGTGCCCCCCCTGGCCGTGCGCCCCACCGAGGGCGAGGTCCTGCCCGGCGACAGCTTCACGTTCGAGGTCATCGGCGGCAGCGGCGAGGCCACCTTCACCCCATCCGACCTGCGCTCCGGGGGCTCGCTCGAGGGAAGCGGCCTCTACGTGGCGGGCGAGACCGACGGGCTCGATGAGGCGCGAGCCTTGGACGCGCGCACCGGGGTGAGCATCGTTCTCAGCATGCTCGTCGCGGCGGACGCGACCCTCGCGCCGGCGCCACCCCGCATCGTCATGCCTCTCGACAGCGCCACGCCGTTGCTCGTGGCCGGCGGATCCGGCTGGGTGACCATCACGCCGGACGTCGCGGGGCGGGTCGGCATCGACGCCTCGGTCAATCCCCCGGTCCTGACGGCCTTGGCCCCCGGACGGGCGGTGCTCACGGCCCAGGATACGTTCACCTCGCTCAGCAGCGAAGTCATCGTGGACGTCGTCGCCACCCAGACCGCGCCCATGCCCCGCGCGGGCCAGGCCAGCTTCCGCGCGTTCGCGCTGGGGCCGGGCGACATCGACGGCGACGGCTTCAACGACGCGCTGCTCGGCGTGATGGAGGCCAGCTACGCCGGCTACCGCAGCGGCGCTGTGTACATCTACGCGGGCGGCCCCTCGGGGCTGCAGCCAGCCCCCGCGCGCGTGATCTCCTGGCCCGAGTGGTACACCGAGATGGGCGAGGACTTCGTGGTCGAGGATCTCGATGGCGACGGGCTGCTCGACCTCGCCGTGGGCATGACCCGCGCCGACACCGACCGCAGCGCCCAGGGGCTCCCTCCATACGAGGACACCGGCGCGGTGGCGATCTACTCCGGGATCCCCGGCGGGTTCTTCACCGACGCGCCGACCGCCGCCGTGTTCGGGCAGTACGGCAGCGACCAGACGGGCAAGGCGGTGTCGGCGTGCGACATCAACGGCGACGGCGCCATGGACCTGGTGGTGGGGGCCCGGTACGCCGAGGACCGCAGCTACTCGCCCATCCGATACAACGCCGGCGCGGTGCACTTCTACTTCGGAGACGGGACCGGCACCTTCTCGGAGCTGCCCGACCAGAGCGTGTTCGGCGTCGAGCCCGACGGCGCCGGCGGCTGGATGCCCGACGCCAGCCAGGAGCTCGGCTTCGATCTCGCCACCGGAGACATCGACGGGGACGGGCTCTGCGACGTCGCGGTGGGCAGCTACGACTGGTCCAGCGGGCCGGGCCGCTCCCGCGACAACCTCGTCACGGTGTGGCGCGGACAAGCCGACGACAGCGCCGGCGCACCTGTCGGCGGCGGCGTGCTGCCCTGGCCCGTGTTGGCCATCGCGCCGGTGGAGCCAGAGGTAGACCAGGGGTACTTCGGCCGGGAGGTGAAGCTCGCCGATCTCGACGGGGACGGCCTAGACGACCTCATCGTCGGCCAGTACCGCTACACCGATCCCAGCCTCGGGAGCCTCTACCACGGCGCGGCGCGCGTGTACGAGGGGCGGGCGCTCGGCACCCAGCCCGCAGCCGGGATCACGCCGGCGTCCACCGCCATCTGGAGCCACATCGGCACCAACAGCTACGACTACGTGGGCGCGCAAGTGGACGTCTCGGACGCCGACGGCGACGGGCTGCTCGACCTCATCATCGGTGAAGTGCGCGAGGAGGGGGGCGGCTCCCCCAACGACGCCGGCGGGCTCGCGGTCTTCCTCGGGCAGGCGAGCGCGTTCCCCGAGACCACCGCTGCCTACACCATGTGGGGCACTGAGACCGATGGGCGCATGGGGCTGGGTCTGGCGGCGCTGGGCGACGTAGACGGCGACGGGCTCGGCGACGCCATCGGCTTCGCGGGATACGAAGACACGCTGGGCCGCGACGTCGGCATGCCCTGGTACTTCTCTGGGCTGGACACGACCACCGCCCCGGTCGCCCTCGACTACCCCGGCGAGGCATCGGGGCAGTACTTCGGAGACGGCCTCGCGCTCGTCGGTGACGTCAACAGTGACGGGTTCGACGACATGGTGGTCGGGGCCTGGGAGCTGACGCCTGGTCCGCTGTTCAAGCCCGGCGCGGCCTACCTCTACCTCGGCTCCGCCGGGGGCATCGCGACCCAGCCGAGCGTGGTCCTGGATTCGTTTACCGGCCTCAACAGCTGGGACCGCGCCGGCTACCGGGTGTCGCGGGCCGACGACTTCGATGGCGACGGGATCGACGACTTCGCGATGGTGGCGCGGTACGAGGACAAGCCGAACAGCTTCGCCGCGGGCTTCAATCACAGCGGTGACTGCATCGCGGGCACGCGAAACGACACCGGCGCCGTCTACATCTTCCGGGGTACGGCGGCGGGCCAGCCCCTGCTGAGCGAGCCGTCGTTTGTGATCTACGGCCCCCAGACCTCGCAGCGCATCGACCGGGTGGAGGGCGGCGGCGACCTCAACGGGGACGGACTGGGCGACATCCTGTTGTCCGGCTACGACTGGGACCGGAGCGGCGCGAGCAACAGCGGGGGCTTCGCCGCGGTGACCGGGCGCCCCTACTCCGGCGCGGGCATCGACGTCATCTGCACCTACGACACCATGCTGCTCGGCGCGACCACGTCCTACAAGCTCGGCTACAGCCTCGCGTTCATCGGGGACATCGACGCCGACGGGTGCGACGACTTCGCCGCCGGCGCGTACCTCGCGGACTGGACGGCCACCAACGAGGGCGCCGCTCACATCGTCAAGGGCTGGGGCGGCGCCGGCTGCCCGGCCGAGCCGCTCCAAGCGATCCTCACGCCGCGGGACTCCAACGATCAGGCCGGGATCGGGATGGGCGGCGGCGGGGACATCGACGGCGACGGCATCCCCGACCTCGTCGTCGGCGCGCCCTACTACTACGCCAACAGCGCGAGCCGCGGCAGCGCGTGGGTCGTGCCGGGCTCGTGGATGGTCCAGCTGCCGTATGTGCCGCTCGACCCCGACGGCGTCGCCCTGACCTGGCCCTTGTGGCCGCTCGTGGAGTCCGACAAGGAAGACTGGCGCATCCCCGGCGAGGCCATCGACGGACGCTTCGGGTGGGACGTGTCGATCGTGCCGGGCTACGCCGATGGCCGGGGCGTCGCGGCGGTGGGAGCCCCTCGCGCCGACCTCGGCGGGGACGCCTGGACCGGCGGAGCCCAGCTGTTCGCCTGGGAGCCGAGCGGGGGCCCCGGCCGCATGAGCGACACCCCGGTGGCCCTGGTGGTCGGCGAGCCGGAGCGAGACAGCTGGCTGGGCGGCACCCTGCATGGCGGCACCCTCAACGGAGCCCCCGCGCTCGTCCTGGGCGCGTACCGCTCGGACGCCCAAGGCGTCGATCAAGGCGCCGCCTACGTCGTGGAGCTGAGCCCATGAGATCCCTGCCCCGCTCGCTGCTGCTCGGCCTCGGTCTCGTGCTGGGCTGCGAGGCGCCCAGCGTGGAGCCGGAGCCCGAGACCCCCACCCCGCCGGTGCTCGGCGACGACGACGACTCCGGGGTCGGTGATGACGACGACGCCACGCTGAGCGCGTGCGCGCCGCCGCTCGCCCTGAGCGCGGACGCCAGCAGCGTGCTGCCCGGCGGGAGCATCGTGGTGCTCAACCCCTCGGGCGGCACCGAGGACTACATCTTTGCCCTCACCGAGAACAACTCTGGCGCGCAGCTGAACACCGAATACGGCACCTACTTGCCGGGCCCGACCGTGGGCGTGCAGGACATCGTGACCCTGACCGACGCCGGATGCATCGGTGAGGCGACCGCGACCCTGACGGTGGTTTCGCCGCTGGCGGTGGCTCCGACCACCGTCGAGGCCAGCCCGGGCACCAGCTTCACGATCCAGGTGAGCGAAGGCTCGGGCAACTGGGCGTGCTCTCTGCTGAGCGACGGGACGGGTGGCTCGGTATCCACGGGCTGCGCGTACGCCGGCGGCGGCGAGGGCGAGGACACCGTGCGGGTGCGGGATCTCGAGACCGGCGAGACCGTGGACGTGCGCGTCTCGCTGCTGGGCGGCGCGTCTCTGTCCGCCGATCCCGAGCGACTGTGGATCCCCGTGGGCTCCAGCTACGCCCTGCGCACCCGAGGCGGCAGCGGATACGTGACCGCGACGCCACTCAGCGGGGGCGCCGTGACGTTCAACGAAGGCCTCTTCGAGGCGGCGGGCGCGGGCGCCGCCGTGTTCCAGTTGGTGGATGCGTTCACCGGGCAGACCGCGACGGTGTCTACCTGGGGGGTGCGGGCCCTGGAGGGCGGCTTCCCCCGGGCGGGCGACAACTACATCGACGGCGACTCGGCCTCCCCCGGCGACATCGACGGAGACGGCTTCGCGGACGTGGTGCTCGGCATCGTGGAAGCGGACTTCGGCACCTACAACAACGGCGCGATTCACGTGTATGCCGGGCGCGACGGCGGCATGGTCACCGAGCCCGTGCAGACCCTGGTGGGCGCCGAGTACGACGACCGGTTCGGCTGGGCGCTGCACGTCGCAGACATCACCGGTGACGGGCAGCTCGACCTGCTCGCAGGCACGTTTCTGGCCGATCTCGCGGGCAGCGCGTCGGGCGCCGTGGAGCTGTACCCGGGGATCCCTGGCGGGTTCTTCGAGACGACGCCGAGCAAGACCTGGACCGGCGACAACTCGTTCGACTACCTCGGCTATGGCCTCACCAGCTGTGACTTCAACGGGGACGGCTACGAGGACCTGGCTCTCGGCGCCCCGGTGGACGAGGACCGCAGCGTGTCGGACATCGCGTACTCCCAGGGGGCGGTGTGGATCTACCTGGGCCGCGCCGACGGCCTGCCCGACCAGCCGGACCAGAAGGTGTACGGCGCGGTCCCGGACGGAAGCGGCGGCTGGATGTACGCCTCGGACGTGCGCATGGGCAGCGCGCTGGAAGCCGGTGACATGAACGGCGACGGGCTGTGCGACCTCGCCGTGGGCGCGTTCGAGTTCGAGCCTCCCGGCGAGGACGGCAACGACGGCGCGGTGTTCATCTACCTCGGCACCAACACCGGCGGCTCCAGCGCAGGCCTGTACGAGTGGCCCGTGGCGACGTGGGCGGGCCTCGAGCCCTCCAGCCGCGACAGCTACCTGGGCCGCGAGCTCGACGTGGGCGACGTCAACGCGGACGGCCTCGCCGACATCCTCGTGGGCCAGTACCGCGAGAACGTGGCGGGCCTGAGCAGCGCGAGGCACGGGGCGGCGCGACTGTTCCTGGGCCACAGCGGCTGGGGATACGCACCGTCGGCTGGGTGGGAGATGCCGTCCAGCGCGGACTGGACCTGGAACGGCGACAACGGATACGACGCCACGGGCTGGGAGGTGCGGCTGGTGGAGATGACCGGTGACGGCGCGGCCGAGATCTTGATCGGCGGCTACTCGGACGAGGTCCCCGGCGGCATCGGCGGCACCGGCTCGGTGGTGGCGTTTCTCGGCGTGCCCGGCTCCCTGCCCGCCGCCACGCCCAGCGCGTTCTATGGCGGAGATCTCACCGGCGATCTCTACGGCACGCGGATCGAGGGGCTGCCCGACATGGACGGCGACACGTCGCCTGACCTGTTCGTGTACTCCTCGCGAGCCGAGCATCACGGCATCCACGTGGGCACCCCGCTGTTCCAGCCCACCGCCCTGGGGGCCCCGGCCGTGCCGCTCGGCAACCCTGGAGAGTCGGCGGGCCAGAAGGCCGGCGAGGGGGTCGCGGTGCTCGGCGACATCAACAGCGACGGCTACGAGGACATCGCGGTGGGCGTGCCCGAGTACGACGGCGCGGGCAACCGGATCAACGCCGGTCTCGTGCAGGTGTTCTTCGGCGGGCCCGGTGGCGTGTCCAGCTCCGCGTGGGAGATCAGGGAGTTCACCGGCTACAGCGACGGGGACCGCTGGGGTTGGCGGCTCGCGCCCGCCGGCGACTTCGACGGCGACGGCATCGCCGATCTCGCGGTGCTGGGCCGCTACGAGGACCGCCCCTCGAGCTTCTCCAGCGCGTACGCAGGCAACCCATCGTGCGTCGGCCCGGTCAGCAACACCGGCGCCATCGCGGTGTTCCTGGGAACGGCGAGCGGCACGCCGAGCAGCGAGCCGGCGTTCGTCTGGTTCGGTCCGGAGGCCAGCGACTCCACCCAGGACCTCGCCGGAGGCTTCGACATCGACGGCGACGGCTTCTCCGATCTTGTCGCCAGCAGCCACGACTGGGACGCCACAGACAGCAACGTCGGCGGCGTAGAGTTGATCTACGGGCGCCCCGCCGATCCCGGTGGGATCACGGTGATCTGCAACGACGGCGAGCTGATTGTCGGCGCGGAGTCGAGCGGGCGCATGGGCCGCGGGCTCGCCCCCCTCGGCGACGTGGACAACGACGGCTGCGACGAAGTCGCCATCGGCGCCTACGACGAGGACGCCGGCTACAGCAACCAGGGCGTGGTTCGCGTGCTGTGGGGCTACGGACCGGGCTGCGGCTCGAGCAGCCCCGAGGTCTCGGTGCTCGCCCCGCAGGACACCAGCGCCCGCGCCGGGTTCTCCCTGGCCGGCGGGCACGACGTGGATGGCGACGGGGTCCCCGATCTCGTCGCCGGCGGCTACACCCGCTCCACCGGCGGGAACTCCACCGGCGCGGCCTGGCTCATCCCCGGCTGGTATCTGCAGAGCCTGCCCCGCGAGGCGTTCGTCACCGAGACCCCGCCCATCGCTCCCCAGCCCATCGCCCCGCCGTCGGGCGGCCCCTACACCCTGGTCGGCAGCGTGCAGGACGAGCAGTTCGGTCGCACCGTGGCGCTGCTGCCCGGGCTCGGAGCCGGCGGCGCTGCGGGGATCGCCGTGGGTGCGCCTCGGGCAGACCTGCCTGGCGTCGAGCGGGTCGGCGGCGTGCGCATCCACCTGTGGGACCCCGCCGCCGGCGGAATCGATGCGGTCCCGTGGGGCGTGTTCGGCGGCGAAGTCTTTACCCCCAACGGGCGCGTCGGTGAGATCATCGCAGGCGGTACTCTCGATGGCGCGCCGGCGTTGTTGGTCGGCGGGTACCGCGCGTCCACGTGGGGCCCGGCGCAAGGCGCCGCCTGGTTCATGCCCGTTCTTCCCTGAGGTTGTCTTGATGCAAAAGCGTTTGAGCGTCGGTCTGTCCGCGCTGTTCTTGTTGGCCGCGTGCGGCTCTCCGTCCGTCGCTCCCGTCCCCGAGCCCACGCAAGCGCCCACGCCGGAGCCGACGCCCGCGCCCACGCCGGAGCCCACGCCGGCGCCGCGCCCGAACGTGATGCCCACCAAGGTCATCCCCGGCGATCTCTGCCTGGCGAGCGGCTTCGATCGCCTCGTCGACGGGCGGTTGCTCGTGGCCGACGCGCATCGGGCCGACGCGATCAGCCTGTACGCCCCCGATGGGTTCGCCTCCGGGGGCTCGGAGTCCGTGCCGCTGTCGTTCCGCTCCGCTGAGGGCCCGCTGCCGGAGACCATCGAGGACCTCGCCGCCGTGGCGACCCGGGGAGATCTCGTGGCGCTGGTGGGCTCCTTCTCCCACTCCAACGAGAACAACTGCGCCATCCCCGAGCACCGCAGCAAGGTGCTGGTCGGCGATGCCAGCAGCGGCGAAGTGCTGTGGCGGAACCGCATGCGCATGCGTCCCTGCGCTTGGAACGGAACCGGGCCGCACTGCGACAACAGCAAGGGCGGCGTGCTCGCTTCGGTAGAGACCTGCAAGACCGCGCTGTTCTCGTCGAGGATCACCACCCAGGGGGACTCGGTCTGCAGCGTGCTGGTGGAGAGCGAGAAGGCGGTGACCCCGGGTGCCTGCGGCGGAGCGTTCGAGGTGGCCGCCGCGACCATCGTGACGAGCCGGGCCGGAAACAAGCTCTGGATCGCTCTCCGAGCGCCGCTGACGGTCGCTGGGGAGACCATCCTGTTGCGCCTCGAGCAGCCGTTGGAAGAGCTGTCCTACATGTCGTTTGATCGGGCGACCTACCTCACCCTCCCCGCCGGTATGAGCATCCGTGGCCTCGCCACCGAAGGCGACAAGATCCTTGGCGTGGCGGACGGAGAGAACGCAGGTGTGCTCTTTGTCTTCTCGGTGCGAGACCTGAACGACGGAGAGGCGATCACGCCGGTCATGACCGGTCCAAAGCTCCCCCCGGGCGTGCAAGCCGTGGCCGCAGGAATGACTGGGCCGATGGCCTTGTTTGGCGGGCAGGCCGGGCCCGACGGCTGCACAGCGCCGTCAAAGGTTGGCCCAAGCGCCCCCTGACCACTCCGCGGGCGCTCCGAACTGAGTTAGTCTTCGGTACGCGGGGGAGAGAGGCAGGCCGATGGGTCTCGGAGTGAGTGACTCCGGTGTGGACCCGAGCAAGGGCAGGCGACCAGACGACGCTCGTGGGGGCGAGGTCGTGCAGAGCATCGAGGATCAGGTCACCAGCGCGGAGCAGCGTTCGGTCAACCGAGTCCCCGTGCAGGTCGCGGTCGGCACGGAGCTGGGACAGCTCGGTCAGACCCTCGATCTGAGCCTCAGTGGCGCGTTTGTCGCCACCGAGAGAGCCCTGGAGGAAGGCAGCATGCTGCCGATCTCCGTCCACGTTGATGGAGCTGATCTGGACCTGCAGGCGGAGGTTGTGCGCTCGGGAGACCGGGGCGTCGCCCTTCGCTTTGTCGATCCCACGCCCCAGGCCGCGCGCAAGCTGCGCCGGTACGTCGCCGAGCTCACGTCGCTCGAGACCCAGCGCACCACGGCCCGGAACCTGCTCGCTGTCGAAGACCGCGAGATGGTGAGAGAGCCCGACCGGATCCAGGAGTCGCTCGACGTCGCACGCCGCGAGCGGGTGCCCTGCAAGGTCACCTCGAACGAGCGCCAGCTCGCCGAAGACTCGCGCCTCGAGGTCATCGACGAAGACCACCTCGTCCTGCGCACCCAGGAAGCCTCGCGCCTCGACATCGGCGAGGACGTGCTCGTCCTCTACACCCAGGACTTCGTGAGGTGGACCTTCGGCGCTGAAGTCCTCGCGGTGAATGACCGCGCCGTCACCCTGCGACGCCCCGAGATGCTCGCGTACTCGGAGCGTCGGGGCGCCCAGCGGGACGAAGCCGCAGGCGAGCGACTGCTCGTCCCCCTGCCCTGGAGCACCGACGAGCGAGAGGCGTGGCCCATCGCGGAGCGCAGCCCCGGCGGACTGAGTCTGCGAGCGAGCAAGGAGAACTGCCCGTTCCGCCCCGGACTGACGCTGGAGCGGGTGACCGTCCTGGGGGCGGGTGGAGAGACCGAGCTCTCTTCTCCGGTGGTCCGACACATCACCGAAGTTCGGGAGCCGGGCGAGGAGCCGTGGCTTCGGGTCGGGCTCTCCCACGGGGAGCTGCGAGAGAGGCCGACCCAGCGCACCGCGGTGGTCCGCCCGCCAACGCCCAGGACGCCGTGGCAGCGCATCACCACGGGGTTCAGGAGCCTGACGACCGCGGCGAGCTACCTGTGGAACCGGCGCAGCGCGAGCCAGTCCAGCCCGTCGGCGTCGGGCCGATCGCGGGTCGTGCGCATCGCCAATGGCGAGAAGACGATCGTTGGGCTGCTCGACCAGGCCTTCCCCGAGGACGACGAGGCGTCGCGCTGTCCGCTGGTCCTGGTGGTGCCAGGGTTCGGGGGTCGCAAGGAGCAGACGAGCTTCCTCGCTCACTGCCTCACCTGGTCATTCCGTCGCAACCACGAGGACATCGCGGTGCTGCGTATCGACGGCACCAACAACCTCGGCGAGTCCTGGAAGGCGCCGGAAGGCCGAGGCGAGGGCCGCAACACCATGCGGTTCCGTACGGAGGACACGATCGAGGACTTGCGCGCCGCCATGGACTGGGCGCGAAACAACGACATCGTGGACCCCACCACGATCATCCTGGTGTCGTCGAGCTTCGGATCCGTGCCGGCGCGGCACTTCCTGGCGAGCGATCACGGCGGCGAGGTCTCGCACTGGGTGTCGTGGTTCGGCGCGGCGGACGCCCGCAACTCGATCATGCATGTGTCGGGACACCTCGATCTGTTCGAGAGCCGCGAGCCCGGGACCCGCTGGGGCGTGCACTCGCTGGGCGGCTGCCTCGTGGACGTGGACAACTTCATGGAGGACCTGCTGGCCAAGGGCATCGGACAGCTCGCGGACAGCCGCCGCGAGATGGCCCGCATCACCGCCGACGTCACCTGGATCCACGGGCGGCACGACGCCTTCATGGACCCGCGGCGGGTGCGCGACATCATGAGCGTCGCGGCGCCGGGGGACCGGGAGCTCATCGAGGTGGACTCGGGGCACGTGCCCACGTCCGGTGAGGAGGCTCGCGCTCAGGCGCATGTGGCATGCCGCGCGATCTACCGGCGGCTGCACAACACCACCCTGGCCGAGGAGCCGCCACCCTTGGGTCGTCTGCAGGCGCTGGCCGAGATGGAGTGGAAGCGCGTGCGCCGCGACCCGCTGCCCGATCGAGCCGCGTACTGGCGCGAGTACCTGCTGGCGGACGATCGACCCGGGTTTGACGTGCTGATGTGGTCGTCTGCATACAACGACTTCATCGAGCAGCAGGTGGAGCACCTCGCACCGCACGGCAAACGAGCGCTGGATCTCGGCTGTGGGACCGGCAACCTGTCGGTGAGCCTGGCGAGGCGGCAGCCAGCCGAGCTGGTGTGCGTAGATCTCGTGCCCGAGGCCCTGGACGCCGCGCGGCGGAAGGTGGCCGAGGTCGGCGGCGAAGCGGAGGTCGTGCCTCTCGACCTGGAAGGCTCCCCAGTGCACGCCATGCGGCGCTGGCTCAGGGGAGAGCTTGGCGGGGTGCGAGCGCTCGCCCGCCGGGTGCCCGGGATGCCCCGCGAGCTGGTGGATCGTCTGGCAGCCACCGAGTCGGCGGACTTGCATGCGGTTCTGCGAGGCCACGGCGTCCCCGCACGGGAGGCGGCGCAGTCTGCGGGCCTGCACGACGGGGACATCGACCACGTGCGCGACTTGAACTTGTTGGCGCGGCTCGCGATGGGCCAGGTCGGCCCCGCCGTCGATCTGCGCCGCCTTCCCCAGACCGCCGCCCAGGACGGGGGCCGGCTCCCCTGGGCAGACGACTCGTTTGACTGCGTCGCTCTGTCGCTCGTGCTGTCCTACCTCGATCATCCCGAGGACGCGCTGAGCGAGGTCCGCCGGATTCTGGCGCCCGGAGGGCGTATCGTGGTGTCGTCTATGCGCCGTGATGCAGACAGCAGCATGCTCTTCCATGATCTCCTCGCCTGGTTTCAGGCGGCGCCGGACACCGAGATCATCGGGCCCTGGAGCCGTGAACAGCTGGCTGACGCCACCCGAGCGTTCCTCGACCAAGCGGCCGAGCTGCTCCGCCTCGAAGAGGAGGGGGTGTTCAGGTTCTACGACGCCGCAGAGCTCGAGACGACCCTGCGTCGGGCGGGGTTCGACAGCGTGGGTGTAGAGATGGGCTTTGGCTCTCCGCCCCAGGCCGTGATCGCATGGGGAACCGCCGTTTGAGCGAACTCACGACCACCGAGCAGAGGTTCTTTGAGGAGCTCTCCGCCCGGGCCAAGGGTTCGATCCGGCTCGCGTGCCTGCTCGCGGCGCTCTCGTTCATCAGCTTCGCCCTGGTCGACCCCCTGCTCGTCGACGGCTCGGTCCGCGACATCTACATGGTGCGCGCGTTCCTCGTCCTCGGCCTCGCCGGGCTCGCCGCGACCACGCTGCTCGACGGCTTCTTCACCCGGTTCTCAGTCCCCATCTCGCTGTTCACTTGCGTGTTTACCGGGATGGGCGTGAACGTGCTGACCCTGCACACCGGCGGAGGTGCGAGCGAGTACCACTCGGCGCTCATCATCGTCTTCTTTGCCTACGCGCTGCTGCCGTTGCCGTGGACGCGAGTGACTGCCATCGGGGTCTTCACCGGGTTGGCCCTCGCCTACGACGCGCTGATGATCCTCAACCACGAGACCGGGCCGCTGGGGGTGTGGGTGACCCACAACGCGGTGGTGTGGGCGGCGGCCTTCATCGCCGCCGCGATGTTCCACTTCGCCATGACGCTCCGGCAAGACGACTTCGCCAACCGGGAGCAGCTCGCGGCGGCCAACAACCGCCTGCACGCGCTCGACAAGGCGAAGTCACGCTTCTTCGCCAACGTGAGCCACGAGCTGCGCACGCCGCTGACTCTGGCGCTCGCGCCGGTGCAAGCGCTGCTGGAGGACGGCGGGGCACCGCTGGATGAGATGCAGCGGGGCCAGCTGCAGATGGTGGAGCGCAACGCTCTGAGGTTGCTGCGGCTCGTGGACGACCTGCTGGAGCTCTCCAAGGCGGAGGCCGCATCGGTGCGGCTGCACCCGGTGCGGGTCGATCTCCAAGCCCAGGCGGCCCAGCTGGTGGAGCAGGTCGCGCCCCTGGCGAGGCGCAAGAAGCTGACCTTGACCATGGAGCCGCATCCGCCGGTCCAGCGCATCGGCGCGGATCCAGATCACCTCGAGCGGATCCTGCTCAACATCCTGGGCAACGCGGTCAAGTTCACGCCCGACGGCGGGAGCATCGTCGTGCGCGTCTTCGAGCGGAACGAGCGCGTGTTCTTCGAGGTCGAGGACACCGGGCCTGGCATCCCCGAGGACGAGCGAGCGCGGATCTTCGACCGCTTTCACCAGGTGGATGGCTCGTCTACGCGGTCCCACGGCGGCACCGGCATCGGCCTCGCGCTGGTCCGGGAGCTCGTGGAGCTGCACCAGGGAGTCGTCTACGCGCGGTCCAACGACGGCAGCGGCGCGACGGTCGGCTTCTCGCTGAACGCGGGCGGCGGCGTGCCCATCCCCAAGAGCGAAGCGGCACAGGACCCCTCGACCAGCGTCGAGGGTCTGCCGGAGTGGCACGACGCGCTGCGACGCCAGGACGCCTACCGGCTGCGACAGATCCAGGACGCCACCGAGCGCCGCCTCGCCCCGCGCTCCCCCGCCGGCAGCAAGGCCCACACGGTCCTCGTCGTCGAAGACAACATCGACATGATCCGCTTCGTCAGCACGCTGCTGTCCTCCGAGCACCACGTCCTGACCAGCACCGACGGCGCGGCGGGGCTGCGGATCGCGTTCGACCGACGGCCCGACCTCATCGTGTCGGACGTGATGATGCCGGGGCTCAACGGGTTCGAGCTTGTCAAGAAGCTGCGGGAAGATGCGGCGACGAAGTCGATTCCCGTGGTGCTTCTCACCGCCCGGGGGAGCGTCGAGGATCGCCTGGCCGGGCGCGAGGGCGGCGCGGACGCCTACCTCACGAAGCCATTCCACGCGAACGAGCTGCTCGCAGCGGTGCGCTCGCTGCTCGCGAGCCGCGAAGCGCTGATCGAGGGCGCGGAGGCCCGGCGCTCCGAGAGCGTGCAGTTCTTGGCTGGCGGGATCGCCGATGTCTTCGCGCGGCCCCTGCGGGCGGTCGAGACGGCGCTGGGCGCCGATGCGCCGCCGGAGGGGCGAGCCGCCCTGCGCGAGCTGCGCTCCGCGATCGCAGACCTCGAAGCGCTGTCCAGCGCCGGCAGCAAGCCCCGCACGGTGCAGCGCTTTGACGACATCGTGCGCAGCGCGCTGCCCGCGGCGCAGAGCAGCGGCGGGGCGCGACTCGACCGTGACCTGCGCTCCACCCAAGAGGTGTTCGTGAACGGAGAAGAGCTCGCAGCGGCCGTCGATCACCTGGTCCAGAACGCGGTGTCGGCGAACCGCGATGGGGGCCAGGTGACCATCCGCACCTGGGACGAGCCCGGCGGAGGCGTCGCGCTGTCGATCACCGACGAAGGCCCCGGACTGACGAGCGACGCCGCCATCCGGATCTTCCAGCCGTTCTACTCGACGTCGCCGGGGCAGCGGGGCATGGGCCTGCCGGTAGCCCGCCGCATCGCTGAGGTCTACGGCGGCCGCCTCACGCTCGCGCCGGGCGGTCCGGGCGCGACCTTCGTGCTGCATCTACCGGTGGCCCCCCAAGCCTGACCGGCCAGCCCCGTTGTATCCTGCACGCAGGAAACTCCGTTCTGAACGTCGCAACCGAGCCAGAAGACTTCGCCGCCGCGCCCGTCGGGCTCTCTGTGTCAGCGGAGGCGATCCCAGCGCGCGTCTTCCGGCCCGCCCCCACGATCTCGCACCCCCCGGACACGATGCCTCGGACGGTGGCGATCGCGGCCAGCGGAGCGCTGTGCGCGACCGGCGGCCTCGCGCTAGGAGGCGTCCTCGCCGCCGCGTTGGGCGTTGGCACGGTCGGCAAGATCGTGCTGGGGCTGCTCGGGGCGCTGGGGCTCGGGGCACTTCCGCTGGCCGTCACCCGTCTCGGGGGCAGAGACGCAGCCACGAGTGACCACGCCCTGCGGGATCTGATGGGAGCGGGCGCCGAGGCGTGCCTGTGGACGTGGACGCCGTCCACCGGCGAGTCGTGGTTCTCGCAGCGTTGGGTGCAGGCGTTCGGCTTCACCCCGGACCCCACGGCGCCCATCCGGTCCTGGGCCGTGCGCCTGCACCCGGCGGATCGGGCGGGCTTCGACGCCGAGATCAAGCAGGTGATGGCGGGCAACACCGACCATCTCGAGCACGTGCACCGGCTGCTCGTGCGCCCTGATCGGCACCGGTGGGTGCGGGTGCGCGCGGCGGTGCAGCGCAGTCCCGACGGCTCAGTCGATCGCGTGGCCGGCTCGGTACTGGACGTGACGGAGCGCCACCGCGCCGAGGCTGAGCTGACCCACGGCGCGTTCCACGACCCACTGACCGAGCTCCCCAACCGGGCGCTGTTCCTCGACCGGGTGCGGCACGCCCTGGCTCGGTCCCGGCGTGATCCCAATCACCGGTTCGCCGTCCTGCATATGGATCTGGACCGGTTCGGCATGATCAACGACGGCCTGGGCCACCGACAGGGGGACCAGCTGCTCATCCAGCTCTCCCGGCGGCTGCTGAGTTGCGTGCGGCCCGGTGACACGATGGCGCGCCATGGCGGCGACGAGTTCACGTTTCTGCTCGAGCCGCTCGAGAGTCGCGAGCAGGCAGGCGAGGTCACAGACCGCCTGCGCGAGGCGCTCAAGGAGCCGTTCGAGGTGGGCGGGCGCACGTTTGTGCTGACCGCCTCGTTCGGGATCGCGATGTCCGGCCCTTCGTACGTCTCGGCGAGTGACCTCGTCCGGGACGCAGACACGGCAAAGAACTACGCAAAGAGCGAGGGCTCGGGCTCCCACCGGATGTTCGACAGCGCGATGCACCGCAACGTGCTCGAAGCCATCGAGATGGAAGAGATGCTGCGCGAGGCGCTGGAGGAGAAGCAGCTGCGCGTGGAGTACCAGCCGATCGTGCACGCTGAGGATCTCAGCGTGGTGGCCTACGAAGCGCTGGTTCGCTGGAACCACCCCCTGCGCGGCGAGATGCAGCCGTCCGAGTTCGTGTCGCTGGCTGAGGAGAACGGACTCATCGTGCAGATCGGGCTGCACGTGCTCGAGGAGTCGTGCCGGCAGCTCGCAGCCTGGGGCTCTGTATCCACGTTGATGAACGTGAACCTGTCGCCCCGCCAGTTCCGGTCCGAGACGCTGGTCGCGGATGTGGCGCGGATCCTCGAGGCGACCGGCGTCGACCCCTCACTGCTTCGGCTCGAGCTCACCGAAACCTCGGTGATGGACGACGAGGAGCGCTCGGCGAGGATCATCAACGAGCTCAAGAGCCTCGGGGTGCGGCTGTGCATCGATGACTTTGGGACGGGCTACTCCTCCCTGCTGACGCTGCACCGCTTCCCCATCGACGTGCTCAAGATCGACAAGGAGTTCGTGCACGGGATGGACCTGGACTCCCCTGGGATGGTGCAGACCATCATCGATCTCGGCCGCAGCATGGGCCTGAGCACGGTGGCCGAAGGAGTCGAGACGGTCGAGCAGCGCGACGTGCTGCGAACCCTGGGCTGTGACGCGCTGCAGGGCTTCCTGTTCAGCAAGGCGGTGCCCGCCGATGCCGCTCAGAGGCTGGCAGACAGCCCAAGCTGGGACCTCACGAGCACCCAGCTCACGCTCGAAACAGTGCCGCAGCCTCGGTGACGGCCTCGAAGATGGACGCCGGTCGAGCGGCGTCTCCCAGGTGGTGGATGGGGCCCGTGAACTGCGCGACGAGCGCATCGGGGAGACCGTTCGCCGTGCGGCCCGCCGCGAGCACCACCGAGCTGATCGCCGGGAGGCGCAGCTCTTTCACTTTGCGCGTGGCGACCACTGCGGTGTCGCCCTCGAAGCGCAGCGCCTTGACCTGGACCAAGACCCGCACGCGCTCGTGCTCCAGCTCTTCTGCGAGGTGGTAGCGCAGCGACGGCAGCAGGTCCGTGGCGATCTTGCGCTTCAGCTCGACGAGCGTGACGTCGGCGCCGCGGTGGGCCAACTCGTGCGCGCACTCCGCTCCGCCAGCGCCGCCGCCGACGACCAGGGGCCGCGGGCCCGCCGCGGCCGGATCCCGCATCGCCTCGTCCAGACCCAGGTGCGGCACGGAGTCCGCGAGAGTGCGCGGCGTCGGCGCGGAACCGGCCGCCCAGATCAGCGCGGCGGCGCCTCGTAGATCGGCAGGGCACGCGTCCCGGCCCAGCACCACCTGGATGTCGCTCGCCCGCACCTGTGAGACGAGCCAGTCGAGGTACCACTGCACTGGCTCCTTGCCCGGCGGCATAGCGGCGAGATCGAGCTGACCGCCCAGCGCCCGGCGCTCCACCAGCGTCACCGGATGCCCTGCAGACTGCGCGCGCAGCGCGGCCTCCATGCCCGCCGGTCCGGCGCCGACCACGGTGATGGGCGCTCCCTCAGCAATGCCCGGCAGGGAGCGGGTAGGAGCACCCTCCCAGCCGATGGACGGGTTCACCGTGCACTCGAGACGCGCGCCGTTGATCGACGCGATGCAGCGATTGCACGCCAGGCACGGACGCCCCGGGCGCCCCTGCCGAATCCGCTGCACCAGATCGGGCTCGGCGATGAGCCCGCGCCCGACCGACACGAAGTCGGCCGCGCCGCTGCGAAGGACCCGCGCCGCCACCTCGGGCCGATGCAGTCGGCCCACGCTGATCACCGGCACGTCCACCGCCGCCTTGATCCGCGCCGCCAGCGGCACAAACGGCGCCTCGGGCATGAAGTAGGTGGGGATGTTCCAGAACATCGACTCGTAGTTGCACGCGCTGACATGCAGGACATCCGCGCCCGCTTCGACCATGCGCTGGGCGATCCGCACCGCCTCGTCCGGCTCGATCCCGCCCTGCACGTACTCATCCGCCGACAGCCGCACCGAGACCGGGAACTCGGCGCCACACGCCTCCTTGATCCCCCGCACCACCGCGACGGGGAACGCGCAGCGCCGGGCCGTGTCACCGCCCCAGGCGTCCGTGCGCTCGTTGGAGTACGGCGAGAGAAACCCACACAGCAGGTAGCCGTGGGCCGCGTGTAGCTCCACCCCGTCCGCGCCTGCGCGCTGGGCCCGCGCCGCGCCAGCCACAAAGCCCGCGATGAGCTCGTGCACGTCCGCCTCGGTCATCTCCCGGGGCGTGTCCTTCATGATCGGGCAGTGAATGGGCGATGGCGCCCAGGGCGCCTCCCCCACGAAGTCGCTGAGCGTCTGGCGCCCCGCATGGGAGAGCTGCACAAAGATGGCGGCGCCCGCAGAGTGCACCCGCTGCACCAGCGGCGTGAATGCTGCGCCGTCCTCGTCGGTCTCGATGCGGAGCATCCCCGGCGTCACCCGGCCGGTCGGATGCACCGAGGTGTTCTCGACGATGATGAGCCCCACCCCGCCGTCGGCCCGCGCCGCGTAGTAGTCGATGAGGCGCTGGGTGACCCGCCCCTCCTTGGTGCCGAGGTTGGTCTCCATGGCGGGCTGCACGATCCGGCAGCGCACCGTGAGTCCGCCGATGCGTCCCGGGGCGAGGATGGCCGCGCGGTCCGCGTCGTCGATGGTGCCGTAGCTGCGAGGGACCGGCGGCAGGCCCTCGGGCACGTGAACGGCGAGGGTCAAGGCAGGGTTCCCAGCACCGCCACGGCCAGCTCTCCGTTGGGGTCGGCGATGGCCAGCTCGATGGGGCCCTGCTCGTCGTCCACATGGCGCGCCACCCAGGCGGCAGCCAGCAGCCACCCCGACGCAGCGGCGCCGGGATCGCCGAGCGCGCTCCACAGGTCGATGTCGCCAGCGTCGTCGAGGCGGGGGCCAGCGAGGCGCAGCGCCGGGGCCCGAGAGAGACCCGTCTGAGCCCACGCGAGCGTGGCGACCCGCTCCAGGGCCGCTGCGGTGGCGGCGCTGGGCATCGCGCTCCCTTGTGGGTCCCCGGACGTGGGGCAGAAGCCCGTCTCGATCCCCAGCAGCCCGAAGTCCCCCGATGCGCCGGGCTCCAGCAGAGCGAACCCGGCACCCTGGGACGGCACGAGCCCTGGCAGGAGGCCCTGGGCCGCGAACGCGAGGCAGTCCTCCACGGTCACCAGGCTGTCTGAGCTGCCCGCCAGCGCACGATCAGCCCGACCATCGGCGATGGCGCCCGCGGCGGCGCCCAGCGCCTGAAGCGCGCCCGTCGCGCCGCCCATGAAGTTGTCGTTGGGGCCGGTGATCGCCCGGTAACGCGCCACAAACGCCAGCACGTTGTTCGACAGGCCCTTGACCAACCACAGCGGGTTGAGCAGCGGCTGGCCCTCCCGGGCGAAGCGCGCGGTGTCGAAGTGGCCGTCGCTGATCGCTGCGTCGATGGGATCGGAGAAGGTCCAGTCTTCGTCCACAGTGAGGCCGCAGCCGACGTACATCGCGCGGCGCTCCGACGGCACGGCGGACGTCTTCTCTGTCCAACCGTCGCGGTCCCACGCTTCCAGCGCCGCGCCGATCCCGAACTGCACCCGGGGGAACATGATCTTGATCGACTTGCGCTCGGGGATGTGGTCCCGAGCCCGCCACCCGGGCACCTCACCGACCAGCGAAGCCGCCATGTAGGTCTCGTCCGCCAGCGACTGGGTCGGGCCCAAGCGAGACGGGCGACCGGCGCGCCACCACGCGATGAACGCGTCGAGGTTCACCCCCGCCGGCGAGTTGATCCCCACCGCACGGAGCGCGCTGGGCCGGAGCTGATCAGTGGAGTTCATGTGTCGGCTCGCCCCAGCACGAGGCTGCCGTTGACGCCGCCGAAGCCAAAGGAGTTGCTGAGCGCGAAGCGGGCGTCCGCGGGCCGGGCCACCAGCGGCACGTAGTCGAGATCGCACTCGGGATCGGGGTCGTGCAGGTTGAGCGTCGGCGGCAGCGAGCCGTCCCTCAGCGCCAACAGAGACAGCACCGCTTCGACCGCGCCGGCCGCAGCCACCGCGTGGCCGATGGCGGACTTGCTCGACGTCACCGGAGGCGCCTGTCCACGGCCACCAAACACCGTGCGGATGCCGGCGGTCTCGGCGCTGTCGTTGAGCGGAGTTCCGGTGCCGTGGGCGTTGATCCAGTCGATGTCACCGGGCCGCAGCCCCGCCTCGGCCAGCGCGGCCTGCATGGCGACCACCGCGCCCCGACCGTCCGGTGGCGGCGCCGTGGTCCGGTAGCTGTCCAGCGACGTGCCGAGCCCATGCACCAGACCCAACACCTCGGCCCCCCGCGCCGCGGCGAAGCTCTCCGACTCCAGCACGAGCATGCCCGCGCCTTCGCCGATGACGAAGCCGTCCCGCTGCCGGTCGAACGGCCGAGACACCTCGTGGTGGACGCAGTCGGTGCGCTCGCTCAGGGCGCCGAGCAGCTGGAAGCTGAGCACGCCGAACGGATGGATCATGGACTCGAAGCCCCCGACCACCGCCAGATCGCAGCGCCCCTGTCGGATCCACCGCGCCGCCGTGCCGATGGCCACCGCCCCCGCAGCGCACGCGCCGTGATTGACGAGTGACGGCCCGTCGAAGCCGTAGGTCCAGGCCAGCAGGTGGTTCACTCGGTCTGTGAAGTGTCGGGATCGACGGGGGTTCGCCCCCGCGAGGGCAGCCAGCGATGCCTCGTAGTCAAAGCTGCCGTCGGGTCGCAGGCACGCCAACACGTCGGTCTCGCCCTCCGCCACCAGCGAAGACACCAGCCCCGAGGCGGTGTGCAGCCCGGCCCGGGTCGTCGGCGCGGAGATGACCGCGCGCGTTCGCTCGTCGGAGCCGAACGCCTGGCGAAGGGCCCGCTGGGCGGCGTAGAAGCCAAACTCTCCCTTGCGGTCGCCGCAGCCGGCGAAGTGCTCAGCCGCCGACCCCAGCAAGGAGCGGTCCCACTCGGGCACGCGGCACGCGGTGCGGATCTCGAACGCGGAGTTGTCGAATGCATCCGCCATGGGGCCAGCGCCCGAGAGCCCAGCCTGCTGGGCGGCAGCGACCGTCTCCACGTCCACGCCCAGCGGGCACGCGATGCCCATCCCCGTGACCACCACCCGGCTCATCGGTCCACCCCCCGCAGCACGACCGCGCCCAGGTCTCCCGCGCTGCCTCCCGCCGTCACCAGCACGCACTTCGCCTCGCCTCGCTGGATCAGCGCCACGGCCAGCGCCACGTCGAACAGCCCGTGGGCGGCACCCATGTGGCCGAGCCGGGGTCGCGTCGCCAGGATGGGGCCCTCGGGCATCACTGTCGTGACGGCGCGGCGCTCGAACCCGTCGCGCTGAGGCAAGCCCCACAGATCCGCGATCACGAGGTCCACCGCGCAGCCCGCCTGCTCCACGACACGCCGATAGAGCGCTTCGCGGCGCGCGCCTCCATCGGAGACCACGCTGTACGCCTCGCCGGGCATGGGGCCCGCGGGCGGCTCCTGGCCAAGCTGCACCGCGAGGATCTCCACGTCGCCTGCATCGCCGAGGAGAAGCGCCGCTGCGCCCTCTGCGGGGCGACTGCCGACCACGCCAGCCTCCTCCATGTAGTGCAGGCGAAACAGCTCCACCTGCGCGTCCGCGCCGCCCACCACGGCGTAGTCGCAGGTGTCGTCGTCCAGCGCATCCACGGCGCCGGCGAGCGCCGCGAGGCCCGCTGCTGGGCTCGATCCCAGGGCCAGATGCGGCCCTCGCAGGCCCAGGGTGAGCGCGGCGTGAAAGAGCGCCATGTTCGGCAGCGTCTTGAGCGGGCTCAGCGGGTTGTAGGCAGCGCGACCGGTGGAGAACAGGGCATCCAGGGAGAGGCGGCTCGGATCCAGGGGGTCTCGGGAGCCGGCGAACATGTCGAGCACCTCGCCCAGCGGCGTGACCTCGTAGCCCGCCGCCGCGAACCCGCCGATCCGCTCGGGATCGACTCCGAGGCGCTGCGCGGGATCTGTGCCGCCGCACGCCTCCACCGCCGCGTAGACCAGCAGCTGCGCTTCGCGGGACATGAGCTTGACCGCCTTGCGATCCGGCAGCTGCTTGCGCGGCCGGAAGTCGGGCACGACCCCGGCCTGCGCCAGCTCGAGCCCGTCCTTGCTGAACGGACGCAAGCCCGAGGCGCCGCGCAGCCACCCGTCCACTGAGGCGTGCCACCCCAGTCCCAGCGGGCTCGCGACCCCTACTCCGGCGACAAACATCAGGGCGTATCCAGGACGAGCGTGGCGTTGCTGCCACCAAACCCGAACGCGTTGGAGAGCGCGACGCCGATGCCATCCACGGGCCGCGCGACCTGGGGCACGTAGTCGAGATCACACTCGGGGTCGGGCGTGCTCAGGTTCAGGGTCGGCGCCAGCACCGAGTCCCGCAGCGAGAGCAGCGTGGCGATGGCTTCGACCGCCCCGCAGGCCGCCACCAGGTGCCCCATCATCGACTTGTTGGACGACACCGCGATCCGGTCCGCGTGGGCGCCCAGCGCGCGCCGGATCCCGCGGGTCTCGCTGACGTCGTTCATCTGGGTGCTGGTGCCGTGGGCGTTGACGTAGCCGACGTCCTCGGGCTCCAGTCCCGCGTCCTCCAGGGCGGCGGACATGGCTACCGCCGGGCCGGAGCCATCGGGCGGCGAGTCCGTGACGCGAAACGCGTTGTTCGACAGCCCCGCGCCCCGCAGCCGGCCCAGGATGGTGGCGCCCCGGGCGCGGGCGTGGGACTCGGACTCGAGCACCAGCATCCCTGCGCCTTCCCCGAGCACGAAGCCGTCCCGGGTGAGGTCAAAGGGGCGCGAGGCCGCCGCGGGCTCCTCGTTGTTCTCGCTCAAGGCCCCCAGCAGCGAGAAGCCCGACACCATGAACGCCTCCACGAGCGTGTCGGTGCCGCCCGCCAGCGCCACGTCCACCACTCCGGCCCGCACGAGGTAGAGCGCCTCGGCGATGGCGCCGCCCGACGAGGTGCACGCGGTGCACACGGTGCGGGTGGGCCCGCGGATGTCGAGCTCGGATGCCAGCACCCGGGCCGGATGGGACGCACGCAGCCGCGCCCACTCGCCGGGCGGCATGGAGGCGAGCAGCTCGCGCAGTGGCATCCCGCGCTGCGCAATGGACCGCTCCGCCATGGTGCCGAGCAGTCGCCGGCCGCCCTCCGACCCCAGCGCGAGGGCGATCCGATGAGGCTCGACGTCCAAGGCGCCCGCGCCGCCGTGCACCCCGCCAGCCTGCTCCCACGCTTGCCGGGCCGCGATCAGGGCCAGGTGGGTCTTGCGGTCGAGCATGTTGGCCGCGCCCCAGCGCTGCCGGGCGAGCTCCCATGGCCCCGGGAGGTCGGGGATGGCGTCGATCTGCCCCGCGAAGCGCGTCGCGAAGCCCGAGGCGTCGAAGCGATCGATGGGCCGCACTCCGCTGCGCCCAGCTTTCAGGCCCGTCCACGTGGACTCGGGGTCCGCACCGAGCGGCGTGATGGCGCCAATCCCGGTGACGACGACCTCATGGCGCATCAGGCGGTCTCCGGGGGTTGCCATGGAGAATTCAGCGACGCGAAGTTGGCCCGCTCCCACGCCTCCAGGTCCACCTCGATGGACGGCGGCTTTCCTTCGGGGTCGAACACGAAGACCAGGGTCATGTTGGCGTGGCGACGGCTGCCGATGTGCACGGAAGCCTTGCACTCGGCTGACTCCGGGCGCAGCGAGACGAGCTTGCCGCGCAGCTCCAGGGTCGCGTGGGGCGGCACGAACGCGCGGAACTTGCTCTCGCGCACGATGGAGAGGATGGGGTAGGCCCAGTGCCCCCGGGCCTCGATCACCGAGGCTTCGATGAGCTTGCCGCACAGCTGCGCGCACATCTCCACCAGCATCACGCCGGGAGTGACGGGAAAGCCGGGGAAGTGGTCGCCAAACAGCGCGTCCGGAAAGTCCGTGCGGGCCGTGCCGACGATGCGTTCCCCGGGCGCCAACTCGTCAATGGACGAGAGGAGGATCCATCGCATTGCGCCGAGGATATCGGACCCCCTCAGACATCGCGCCCCTTCCACTGCACAGGCTTGCGCAGACCGGTGCCGCGCAGCATCGAGTCGAGCACGATCCCCGCGGTGGTCGCCGCCGCCACCGGGTGCAGCAGGACGGCCCACAGCGGGTGGGGCATCAGCCGGCGCATGGCGATGCGGTACAGCAGCGTGCCCAGCACCGCGCCGCCAGCCCACAAGGCAGTGGACTGGTCTCCCGTCGCATAGGCCCACGGGGCCATCACCCACGGCAGCACGCTCGTCCACACCAGGTACAGCGCGAGGAAGACCATGGCACCGACGCTGTTCTTGCTCGCTGCGAAGAAGTTCTTGGTCCAGCCATCCCAGATCCCCGCCAGGTCCTCGTACATGCGCACCTGCATGAGCCCGAAGCTGGTCAGCAGCACGTACTTGAGGTGCTCCCCGCTCCCCTCGTGGAACTTCACCGCCCGCGCGAGCGAGACGTCGTCGATGACCGAGTCCTTGACGGCTTCGTGACCGCCCACGGCGTCGTACGCGTCACGCCGGATGAGGATGAACTGCCCGTTGGCGAGGCAGTCGTCGCGCTCAGGGTCGTTGACGAACCGGGGCTTGGTGAACAGCAGGATGAGGTCGCCGATGAACGGCATCAGCACGTGCTCCCAGAACGTCGCGGTGCTCAGCTGACCCAGCCACGACACCATCACGGCCTCGCGAGACCGCGCCTCGCTGAGCGCCACCGTCAGGGCCCGCGGGTGCAGGCGCACATCGGCGTCCACGAAGAGCAGCCACTGCCCGGTGGCCTCCTGCTGAGCCCGCCAGACCGCCGCCTGCTTGCCCTTCCACCCGTCGGGCGGCCCGTGCCCGGTGATCCTCCGCACCCGAGGATCGCCGCCCGCCGCGGCGTCGATCTCGCCGGCGGTGCCGTCCTCGCTGCTGTCGTCGAGCACGATCACCTCGATGAGACCGGGGTGGTCCTGGGCCAGCACGTCGGTCACCGTGAGCCCCACCCGGCCCTCCTCGTTGCGGGCGGGGATGCAGACGCTGACCGTGACGTCGGCGCCGCAGGGCTCCCCGGACTCAGGTGTCACGTGGAACGTGTTGCCCGCGGCGCGGACGGCGGCCACCACGAGGCGGATCGCCCAGTACCAGGCGGCGAGGACCATCAACCAGTGCAGCGCTGCGTTCACGGGGTCGGTCTCCTCGGGCGGGGTCCTACGGTGCGTTTCCGGTGAGGTAGCAGCTTGCGGCTCCGCTGCGGCTCCATGCCAGCTCCGGCGCGGTCCAGGGCATGTCCGCGTCACCGAGCAGCGAGCTCAGCTTGCCAGCCAGCACCTGCACGCGCGCCTCGCCGGGGCAGTCGAGCGCGTAGAGCCCCACCGCCGCGCAGTAGCGCTGCACCGCGTCGTTGGGGTCGGGCACCACCCGGCCACCGCTGCGCGTGAACGGCAAGCTCCAGCATCCGGGGGAGCCCGCCGACGTGAAGATCATCTTGAGGTGCTCGTCCAGGATGCGTCCGTGGCTTGCCTCATCGGCGCCGCGCACGGCGCGGGCCCAGCGCATGTACTGCTTGAGATCGCCTGCCTGGCCCGCGACCCCGAGGCAGACCGAGCGCAGGATCCCGTCGTTCACCGAGCCTTTGCCGTGGGCGGGCATCGCGGAGCTGCACAGCTCCACCGCCTGGTCGTACAGGGGCTGCGCGGCATCTCCGGACCGGCGCGCTTGCTGCTCCTCGGCGAGCGCGTCGAAGAAGCCCGCGGCCATCCAACCCACCTCCACGCGCAGCCACGCCCGCGGATCGCGCCGCAGCGCGCCGTCGAGCTCGAGGAAGCGCCCCTGGCCGTCGCGGCAGAACCCCTCCCGGCGCGCGTCGTCCGTCGGGAGGAGGCGGCACGCACGGGCCTCGACGATGGCGCGAGCGAGGGCCGTCTCGGGCAGGGTCCTGTTGGTGAACGCCTGCCGGGTGATGCGCTCGATCTGCCCAAACTCGCCTTCGTCCCAGGACCGTCCACGCAGGTGCCAGCCGCCCTTGAGGACCGACGCCAGCGCAAAGGCACCCAGAGCCTCGGGCGTGCGCGCTGCGGCCACGGCCCGGGCGCCCTGCTCCACCGCCCGGTCGAGCACCGCCTCGTCGGCGTTCGCGGCGAGGTCGGTCTGACGCAGCTCCAGGGTCGCCAGGGCGGCGCTCGCGAGGACCTCCGAGGCGGCGTTGGCCTGCCGGGAGGCGTCCTGCTGGGCCTGGGCTTGCACCGCCTGCATGCCCAGCCACCCCGCCCATCCGAGCCCGCCCACGACGAAGAGCACCAGCAGCAGCCCCAGCCAGCGGCGCTTGCGTGGAGGCGGCTCCTCAATGGCGACGCTGGTGATGTCTTCGAGGCTGATGGGCTCCGAGGGGGCCAGGCTGGATGCGGCGAGCAGCGCGGCTCGGAACGCGGGCACGTCGGCGTAGCGCTCTTCCCGGTCCACGGACAGCGCGGTCTGAATGCAGCCACCGATGAGCCCGGCGGCGTCTCCGGGCACCGGCTCGGTCCCCTGGTAGGTGCCGCTCACCACGTTGGACAGGGTGTCGTAGTCGTTGTCGGCCTCGAACGCGATCCGGCCGGTCGCCAGCTCGTACAGGATGGCCCCGAGGCTGAAGATGTCGGTGCGCACGTCGAGATCGTTCTTGTGCCGCACCTGCTCGGGCGACATGTAGGCGGGGGTGCCGAGCTGAGCGCCGGTGCGCGTGCGGCGCTTGCGGCCGTGGGCGAGGTTGGCGTCGTCGGTGATGCCCGCGATGCCGAAGTCCAGCACCACCGGCCGGATGGCGTTGGCCACGCCGCGACCGAGGATGATGTTGGACGGCTTCAGGTCTCGGTGCAGCACCCCGCGCTCGTGGGCGGCCTCTACGGCGTCGAGCACCGGCAGGAAGATCGACAGGATCTCGTCTTTGGGCAGCCCCGGCTTGCCGTCGAGCCACTCGTCCAGCGTCGGCCCCTCGATGTACTCGATGACCAGCGCGGCGATGCCCGGCTCGGACACAACGTCGGTGACCCGCGCGACGTTGGGGTGTGCGAGCTGCGCCTGAATGCGGCCTTCGGCCAGGAAGCGGTCGCGGATGCCGGCGTCCACCAGCAGATCGCTCGCCAGCACCTTGAGCGCGTGCAGGGAGCCGAGGTGGGCGTGCTTCACCAGGTAGACAACGGCCATGCCGCCGTCACCGAGGATGCGCTCCACGATGTACCGGTCGACCGTCTCCCCGGGTTCGAGCAACGCCACGGCTCGAGTCTAAGGCCTACGCTGTGTAGATGCCGCTGGCCCCGTTCTCCTCTCTGACGCTGCGCGGACGCGCCCGTCGCCTCAAGGTCCTCGCCCAGCGCGCGCTGACGCAGTACGACCTCGACGTGCGGCGGACCCGCCTCATCCTCAACACTTGGAACTGCGTCTTCCGCATCGACACCCCGGAGGAGCGCTACGTCATCCGGGTGACGCTTCCGGGCTTTGGCCACTCGCCGCAGGGGGTGCGCTCCGAGGCGGCGTTCCTGCGCGCGCTGCGGGACGAGACGGACATCGAGTGCCCGCGGCCCATCCCCGCCCGGGACGGGCGGCTGGTGGTGTCTGCGGGGGCTCCCGGCGTGCCCGAGGAGCGCATGTGCGTGGTGTACAGCTGGATCCCGGGGCGGGATCTCGGGGCATCGATCACGCCGTCGAACTGGCGCCTCAACGGCGCGCTGCAAGCGCGGCTGCACGATTTTGGAGCCCGATGGACCCCGCCCCCGGACTTCGCGATCGGGGACTACGACCGGGTGTTTCACTTCCCCGGCGAGCTCGTCCTCTGGGAGCACGATCTGTTCGGGCACACCGCGCTGCTGAAGGAAGCGCAGGCCGCGTCCGACGAGCTCATCGCGCGGCTGCGGGCCCGAGACCCCGTCATCATCACCCACGGCGACCTGCACCACGCCAACAGCAAGCTGTCCCGCGGCGTGCTTCGGCCCATCGACTTCGAGGACCTGATGTGGGCGACGGCAGGGCAGGACATCGGGACCTCGCTCTACTACATCACCAAACGCGACGACTACGCCGCGCTGCGCGACGCGTTCCAGGCGGGGTACGAGACCGTGCGGCCCTGGGTGGAGCGCACGCCAGGTGAGGTCGACGTGCTGCGGTTTCCCCGCGGTCTCGACCTGCTCAACATCCTCGTGCTGGAGCGGCAGTTCCGGGTCAAGGACTGGCAGGGGACGGTGGAGCGCACGGCGCGTCTGGCCCGCGACGTGGTCGAGCGTGCGGAGGCGATGGGATGAGCCCCCTGGCGCTGCCAGACTGGACGCGCGGCCGATGCGAGGGCACGGTCAGTGAATGAACGACTGTGCCACCCCGTCTGACAGGTCATGACGAAGCTCCTCCCGGTGTTCTTCGCCGCCGTGCTCGGCCTCCTGTCCACCTCCCCCGCGCTCGCGGACGACGACGCGTCTGCGCTGCTCACAAAGGGCATCAAGTCGCTCGAACACACGTCGTCCGAGATGGTCGTACGCATCGAGCGTCACAAGAAGGAAGTGGTCACGAGCTTCCGCTTCCACACCCGCACCTCCAACCGCGAGGAGGGCGTGTCGAAGTCGTGGATGCTGCGGCTCGAGCCCGAGCTGCAAGCGGGCATGCAAATCCTCGCCATCACGCGCAAGGAGGGGAACCCGACGGTGAAGCAGTACGTCTCGGCGACTGGCGACATCATCGGCCTGCCCAATCCCGGCGGCGGCACGAACCTGTTCGGCACCGACTTTCAGGTGCGCGACCTCAAGTCGCTCGACGTGGAGACGGGCGCGCACAAGGAGATCGGCAAGGACACCATCACGGTCGGCGGCACCGGCTTCCCGGTGACGGTCATCGAGACGGTCCCCGCCAAGGGCGTGTACGGCAAGGTCGTGCGCTTCCTCGACGACACCACGTCGCTGCCGCTGCGAGTGGACTACTTCGACAAGGCGGGCAACCCGGTGAAGCGCTTGACGGTGCTGGAGTTGGCGAAGGATCGACCGCTGGCCGTGCACACCCGCATGGAGGTGCTGGGCAAGGTCCCCACGCAGTTCACCGACATGTTCGTAGAGTCGTACGCGTTCGATCTGAGCGAAGAGGCGCTGCCTGAGCGCACCTTCACCGACGAGTACCTCAAGGAAGTCGGGCTGAAGTACCAGTAGGGCGTTCAGGCCCGAGCGTTCATCGCCTCGATCGCCCGCCGTGGGCCGCGCGCACCCACACCCGGACCTGCGGCGCCGTGATGGGGCGACCCGTGGATGGGGTCGTCACGAGCTGAGTGGTCAGCGCGTCGGGGTCGGCCCCGGCGAGGTCCTCCATCGAGCGCACGCCCACCGAGCGCAGCCAGGCGGCCCCGTCGGCCCCCATGCCCTTGTGCAGCATCAGCTCTGCGGTCTGCACGGCGTCGTCAAACGTGCTCGCGGGCAGGTTGTAGCGAGCGGTCGCCCGGCGCAGCTGTGGCGCCATGCGCACCAACGACTCCGGCGTGAACACCATCTCCTCGACGAGCATCTTGCGCGCGTCGCCGTCCAGCTCGGGGAGGTCCCGGAGCACCGGTCGGCGCGCTTGCACGGCGGGGTCCAGCGGCAGGGTGCTCGCCAGCACCGAGAACACCACGACGCCCAGCATCGCAATCGCACGATGGCGGGAGAGGACCGGCGGTTGGTCAGTGTCGAGCCGCTGCCAGTGACGTCCGCCGCGGGCGACGTGGCACCACAGCGAGTACGCCTCGAACGAGGCGACCGCCAGCACCGGGAAGCCCACAAACCCCAGCCACGGCATCTCGAACAGCTTGTGGGACTCCAGCCCCGGCACGGTGTAGATCCACTTCGCCCGGGCCCAATAGTTCAGCCCCTCCCACAGCCCGCCAGCGATCACCCCGCCCCCGAGCAAGCGCAACAAGCGATTGGGCCGGCGGCGGATGAGGTCGTCGAGCAGCGACGGTGCGCCGAGCCGGGCATTGAGCACCAGCGGGATGCCCAGAGGAGCGCCCCAGATCATCCAGAAGCACTGGCGCGGCCACAGCAAGGGGAGCGCGATGCACATCGAGCCGAACGCCAGCAGCGCCGCCTCGAGCACGACGGGCGGTGGGCATGCCGCACGCCGCTCTTGGTGCTCGTCAGGCTCGTCAGCCCAGATCCCCAACGCGCCGAGCAGCTCCGCATGGAAGAAGCACGCCGGCAGCACCGTGGAGAACGCGGCCGTGGCGTACAGGGCCTGCCACACCGGCGAGCGCGGCAGGAAGACGTAGTACCAGTTGGCGAGCCGCAGATTCGCGAACTCGAACAGCGTCCAGTACGCCACGGACACCACCAGCATCGCGGCCAGCTCGCGGCGACGGCCGGCCAGCAGCGAGTGGCCCTGGCGCGCCGCGATCACTGCGTCCACGCCCAGCAGCCAGCCCGTCCAGCCGAACAGGAACCAGCAGACGTTGAGCCCCGGGATGTCGAGCACCAAGGCGACCAGGCCCACCGCGAACAGCGCGACCCCGCCCCAGCCCCAGCGGCCCATCAGAGGCTTCACTGCGCGCCGCAATCAGGGGAGCTCGAGCACCACGGTCCGCAGCCGAAAGGTGGGGCTTGGCCCATCGGCCACGGTGGCCGCCACGAACCCGCCGGGGAGCGCGACCACATCGGTGATGTAGGCGCCCAGTCCGCTCGCGATCTCGACCCGGTCCGACACCAACGCCCCGTCCCCGTCGAAGCGCCGCGCGACCAGCGCCGCGTTGTTCGCCCCGCCCTCGTTCCACGCCACCACGCCGCCGCTCACATCCGGCGCGATGCTCGGCCCCGAGTGCACGCCGCTGCCGCCGCTGGGCTCCGCGCCGTCGTCGCCCAGCCGACCGAACAGGATGCGCGCGCCGGCGTTCCCCACCGCGCCGAACAGGCGCCCGTCGCCGTCCCGGCCCAGGCCGATGCCGGCGCCGGTCGCATCCAGCACCCCCCAGGTCATCGCCGCTGCCGCCCCATTGGCCACCCGCGCCAGCCCGAACCCCTGCGACCCATCGAACGAGCGCTGCCAGCCAACGACAAGCTCATCGCCGTCGCGCATCAGCGCGGGCTCGAACGCCGCGTCGATCCCGTCGGTGAGGCGCAGCGCGTCGCCGGTGGCGAGACCGTCCGCGTCCAGCGCCTGCACCGCCACGTGGAACTGCGCGCCGTCGTCCGCCCTGACCAGCGCCATCGCCCAGCCGTCCGCGGTGTCGGTGAGGTGGGCCATCCAGGATTGACCGACCCAGGCGGCACCACCATCGGTCATGGCGAGGCGGGTGTCGCTGGCGATCAGCGCCCCATCTGCGTCGAGCAGCGCGGTGCGCACCGACAGGTTGGGGTCCCCGCCGTCGTCGGTCTGCCACGCGACGAGCACACGACCATTCGAGGCGGCGATGTCGGGGTCGGTGGCGTTGCCGTCGCCCGCATCGAGCCGCGTCGGGCCGGACACCAGCGTCCCGTCGCACTCCCGCACGACGACGAACACGGCGAAGTTGTTTGTGCCGTCGGGCCGGTTGTACGCCGTCCAGAGCTGGCCATCCACGAGCCGCGTCTTCGGGTGGATCTGCCCGTCCTCGCCGTCGGGATCGACCTCCCAGTCCGTCTCCGCGGCGGCGCACGCCTGCTCGGCAGAGTCATCGTCATCCCCGGCGGGACAACCCCACAGGAACGCGGCCACGAGGATGAGGGACCACCAGCACACGATCGAACACGGGAGACGTTGCATCGCGCACGGTGTAGCGGCCCGCGCTGCGCACCGCCAGACTGCTGCTTGTGAGTGACAACGTCCCCCTCGTTCTCAGCCGCAGTTCGGTCATGGCGGGCCTCTGTCTCATGGTGCCCGTGCCGTTCCTGGACGAGTGGCTCGCGATGCGGGTGCGCAAGCACATGGTGGGCGCGGTCGCTCGACTGCACGGCCGCCAGTACGACGCCGTGGACCTCGCGCCACTCTACCGCGGGCCTGAGAAGGGTTGCATTGGGATGGGACTCGGCATCGCCATCGCCCTGGTGATGAAGCCGATCAAGAAGCTGCTGCGCACGATCTTCTTTGTGTTCGCCATCCGCACGGCGGCCAACACGGTGGCGGAGACGCTGCTCCTCGGGCGGGCCGTGGATCGCCACCTGAAGCGAGGCGAGTTCCCGGACGCGAGCACGCCGAAGGCGCGTCTGCGAGAGGCTCGGGCGATGCAGGTGGTGTTCGCGGATCTGGTGGCGCACACGGACCTGCAGCTGCTGCGGCACGTCATCTCCTCCACGTTCTCCGGATTGGGACGCGCGGGCAAGCAGGCGACCCGTGCGGTCTCACGGCTGTTTCGCCGCAAGGACTCGATCCCGGACGAGGTGCACATCGAGGAAGTGGACAACGCCACCGAACGCCTCGACCAGGCCCTCGACAATGACGAGGTGCGCGGCTTCCTCGCGGAGTTTGACGCTCGGCTGGACGAGCGCATGGACGTGCAGCTGAGCCGGACCGCCCTGGCGTAGCAGGGGTGGGTCACGAAGCTGCGGGCACCGGCACGTCGAGATCGAGATACTTGCCGCCGCCCGCCAAGCGCCAGGCCTCCACTGCGGTCCACAGGATCCGCTCGAGCTGCTGCATATGCTCGGTGAAGGGGGTGCACAGCAGCACCCGCACGAGGTGGGGGTGGAGGCGCGGCACGCCGTCCGGGAACAAGTCGGGATTCGAGGCGCACAGCGTCCGGAGCACGTGACGAGCGAGCAGAGGGATGTCTTCGCGGCGCGCAGCCCCAGCAGGTGGACTTCTACGAGTCCGAGACGAGCGTGACCACCTACGCCGACTGCGAGACCCGGCACGAGCACAGGATGTGGGACAGCGGCGCGAGAGACGAGGCCCGAGGCGAGGCCCGGCAGGAATCCCGGGATGGCTCCATCGACGTCACCGTGCGGCTCACCGGCTTCACGGACACCGGCAGCCTGTCGGGCAGCTGGTACCGCGAGCTCGCTGACGGTGACTACTGGTTCGAGGAGTTCAGGGGACGTGGCCCCACCGACAACGGGGACGGCACCTGGCTGCTCTCGCTGGAGACGGACCCCGCCACCCGGTGGTGGCTGGCGGTCTCGGAGCTGGACGGCGGACTCGTGACCTGGGGGATGGCGTCGGGCGGCGCGATCACCGACACGGGGGAGGACGTGTTCCTCGACCTCGAGCTGACCGACTCCGGCCTCGTCACGAGCTCGTGGGACGGGGCCACCGATCCCCGCGTGACGAGCGTGCGAGTCACCCAGGAGGTGATGTCGGTCGCTGATTTCTCCCAGCTGCCGCTGCCCATCCTCGAGTCCGTGCCGACGGGCAGCGTCGATGAACTGGTGATGGTCGCGGCGGCAGGCCAGGGGGTCCGGGTCGCGATCCAGCGCGACGATCTCATGAACTGCGACTACCACTCCCAGCGGTGGGACCTGCAGCACGAGGTCGCGCGCACCCTGGAGGTGCCCGAGTTGTATGACGTCTTTGCGCTGTCCAACGGCTCCGGCGAAGGCGACTGGCGGTTCCGTCCCGAGGTGCGCTGGGACAACGTGCCCGACGATCCCGACGGCGATTACTACGGCTACTTCTACGCCGCCGCCCCGGATGACTGGATGAGCTGGACCCTCGAGACCTCGTTCGAGTGCGAGATGGAGATGGCGGCTTGGCCCGCGCTGTGGGACGAGATCCCGGCAGAGAGCTTCGGTTGGCTCAGCGCGTACTACCACGGAGCTGAGACCTTCTCCGCGTGTTCTTCTTCGATCGAGTTCCCTTCGCTCTGACCGGCCCCGTCGGGAGCTACCCCCCAGCTGGGTCTGCCGCCACCTTGTTCATCGAGGGATCGTGGCACATCCCCTGCTGCACGCCGCGCACCACGTGGCACGAGTCGTCATTGGGGAGATCGATGGCGGGGCACGCCGTCTCGTACCAGGCCATCGCCTCGGGCTTCTTCGACGCCTTGGGGATCCCGTCGCAGAACCCGGGGGTCGGCGCCGACTCGGTGAGGCAGATGGCCTCCCAGGCGGACACCTTGATGAAGCACAGGGTGCCGTCGCCGCAGGCCTTGACCCGCACCACCGCCTCGTCGAGGCAGCCCTGCTGGTCCGTGGCCTTGGCGAACGCCTCGGCCTGCGCCGCGACCTCCTTGGTGCCCTTCATCGCAAAGTTGCCGAGCAACACCGAGCAGCCGCCCACCATCGCAAACAGCGCTCCCACGACGATCAACAGCTTCACCCACACCGGCAGTCCACCACTCTCAGACATCGCTACCTCTCGTCCGCGCCGAGGTCCGGCGCTGCGTCGGTTCTAGGCTCCGCGTCCACATCATCGAAGACCGCGGAGTCGGGCGTGCCGGCATCGATCGCCGCCGCCCCCGCCGCGAGGTGCAAGTCCCACCCCGCCGCATCGACGAACTCTACGGCTGTGGCGTCCTCTCTATTGCTGACGAGCTCGGCGACGGCGTCGCTGCGCTCGCGCATCGGGTGGGAGACCAGGTTGTTGGCGATCCGCGCGTCCGTGTTGGGGAAGCGCCATTCGATGGACGCGAACGGCGCCTGGGTCGCGTAGACGGTGTTGTGCAGGACCTGCGCGCCGCACGACTGGGCCAGCGCCACGCCGCCGTCCATGCCGAACTGCGAGGCGAACAGCTCCGGATCGTCAGCGAGCATCGTGTTGTTGCGGATGACCCCGCCGAAGTGACCCACGTGCCCGTTGGCGCCGGGGCAGGGCGCATCATCGTAGGCGCGATCATCGCCGTTCTCGGTGAGGCCAAATCCGATGCCTCGGGCGTTGTTCACCAGCTCGTTCCGCTCCACCACCGTGTCCCGGCCGCCGCGCCAGAAGTGCACGCCATGCTCGGACAACCCCTGCTCGCACCAGAAGCCAGCGATGGTGTTGTCCCGCACGACCCAGTCGCGGGCCTGGTGAGCGTCGATGCCGCCCGTGTAGCAGTTGTCCCGGATGCTCGTCCTCCCGGCGTCGGTGAGCTCGATCCACGAACACGACACCACGCCCGCGTCCGCGAACGTCTGCCCGCCCTGGGCGGTGTTGATCTTGATGGCCTGCTGGCCGGGGTCAATCACGCGCAGGTTGTGCAGCAGGGTGTTGGTGATGCTCGCCGCCTGGCCCCCGGTGACGTGGATGGGGTGGGTGTAGGCGCGCTGAATGGTGAGGTCGGCGATGGTGACGTTCGACGCGGCGACCGTGACGATCTCCGTGGTGACGTAGCCGCCGTCGATCACGACGTCCTCGGGATCTCCGGTCGCGCCCCGCAACCCCACGCCGGGGGCGTCGATCCACAGGTAGTCCCCGTTGAGCGCGTAGGTGCCCGCCGCGAGCACGAAGGTCGTGCCGGGCTCAGCGTTGGACACCAGCGCCTGGAGTTGGCCGACCTGGCTGGGCTCGATCGGCACCACGGTGCCCGTGGGGGCCGGCAGAGGCGCGCAGCGGTCCGCCGGGGCAGTAGCGTCGTCGTCGTCCGCTGCATCATCGTCGTTGGCGACCGCGTCGTCGTCGTTCGCCGCGTCGTCGTCGTCGGCCACGTCGTCGTCGTTCGCAACTGACGGGCATCCGATGAGCAGCAACCCCAGCAAGAGCGTCATCCATTTCATGCCACCAGACTATCCCCTGTGCACCGCCCGGCGTGCTGGCCCGGCACTTGCTAGCATCGAGCGGCCAGGAGGACTCGTGGCTATTGACGCTCGTATCGCATCGGTCTCACCGACGCACCCCATTCGCTCCGCTCTCATCCTCGGCGCCCTGGCGCTGCTTGCGCTGCCTGGATCCGCCCTCGCGGACCGGGCCCGAGTGCAGTCCCTCGGCGGGGTCGACCTGCTGATCGAGGACGAGAGCGACATCTTCCTCAACCCGGCCCACGTGGGCGCCTACAGCAATCGCGTGTGGTTCTCCATGGGCGTCACCGGCTCCGGTGGCGCGGTGGGCTTCGACCCCATGGGCGGCGGCGCGGTGCAGATCAAGCAGGTGTTCAACCTGGGGATCGTGCTCAACCGCAGCCCCCGCGCATACGGCTTCGACAAGGCGCTGTGGCCGGTGCTGAACGCCTACATCCCCGGCGGCCCCGGCGGCACGCTGGCAGGACCAGAAGGCCCGTCGGAGGTGACCGCGCCCCTGCGCTTCCCCGTCGATCTTTTTGTGGGTTACGGCAACGACGACACGCCGGTGCGCGTCGGTGTGAACGTCTACTACGCCGGCGGCGCGAGTCGTGACTGGACCGTCGAGGACAACGACGGCGACGGCCTCGACGAGTCGAGCGTCAACAAGCTGCAGACCCACCTGTTCAACACCACCATCGGCGTGGCCGGCGGGCGCACCACCGACCGCATTCGCCCCGAGGGCTGGCTCCGCGTCGGCATCCTCAGCGCGTGGTCGGACCGCCAGAGCTTCCGCGAGACCGCGACGGGCGAAGAGCCCACCCTGGACCGCATCCTCTCGCTGGATCGGGACCTGCGCGTCGGCGCCGGCGGGCGCGTGCACATCGGCGATCCCAACGCCCTGCGCGGAATCGTGGTGACCCCCGCGCTGAGCTACGACGTCGCAGGCGGCGCCTACCGCTACGACGACAACCTGCAGAACCCCGACCGCGACGCGGAAGAGGCGACCCGCAACGCCACTGCCCACGACATGCAACTCGGCGTGGGCGTCGCTGGGCGGGTGGATGACCTGCGGGTCTTCGGCACCGCGGCCCTGAACGCCACCATCCTCAACGTGGTGGACACGGTGAACGGCAGCACGGACGGCCAGCTCGAGCAGAGCTCGAACATGAGCGTGGACCTTGCGCTGCCCGAGTTCTCCGTCGGCGCCGAGTACCACGTGCTGCCCGCGCTGGTCGTGCGAGGCGGCGTGCGCAGCACCGTGGGCGCCGGCCGTACCATCACCACCGAGAAGACCAGCGAGGGCGGCGTCAACGACGAGCTCTTGACCGATCTCGAGGTCGTGCAGCGCATCGCGACGCGCCCCGTCGCCATGGGCTTTGAGGCCAATGGTGGCATCGGACTGCGGGTTCGGCGCTTCGCCCTCGACGCGACCCTGGGCGGGCTCTTCCTGGGCCAAGGGTCGGCGAGCTTCCTGTCGCGCATCGACATGAGCTTCAGCTTCGACTAGCAGGGTCCGAGGATGAGCGATGACGCGCTGCGCCCCGGTGCACGCGTGGGCCGCTACCGCTTGCTCGAGCGGGTGGGCGCGGGTGGCATGGCAGAGGTCTTCGCGGCCCGCACGGAGGGCGCCGAAGGCTTCGCGCGCATCGTCGCCATCAAGGTCGTGCACGCCGACGCGAGCGACGAGGAGAACCTGCTCGCGCTGATCGACGAGGCCCGGATCGCCTCGTCGCTGCGGCACCCCAACATCGTCCAGGTGCACGAGCTCGACCGCCACGGCGACGGGCTCTACATGGTGATGGAGTTCCTCGACGGGTGGCCGCTAGACAAGCTGTTGAAGATGGCGAGCAGCAAGGGCGCGCGGGCGTCACTCGATGTCGTGCTCGATCTGGGCGGCCAACTTCTGGGAGCCCTGTCTTACGCGCACCACGCACCCGCCGACGACGGCACCGCCCTGGAGCTGGTGCACCGCGACATCAAGCCCAGCAACCTGATGCTCGATGCCCTCGGCCACCTCAAGGTCGTGGACTTCGGCATCGCCCGGGCGAGCAACATCGAGCGCCGCACCGCCACCGGAGTAGGCAAAGGCACGCCGGCGTACATGAGCCCTGAGCAGCTCTATGGGCAGCCCGTGGACCCGCGCAGCGACCTGTTCGCCGCCGGCTGTGTGTTGTTCGAGCTCGCCACCGGCGCGCGGCTGTTCGATGCGTCGGCCTTTGGTCCTCTCATCCTGCGCCGCACCGAGGGCTTTACCGAGTCGGATCGAGACCGCCTGGTGCGCGCCTGCCCCGAGCTCAGCGACATCATCTCCCGCGCCGTGGCCCAGGACATCGAGGCGCGCTGGCCCGACGCAGCGTCCATGGGCGCGGCTCTCGCGGCGGTCGGCTCCGGACCGCACCGCGAGGCGACGCGCCAGTGGCTCGCCGACGTGCTGGGCGGCGACCCGAGCACCCTGCGCCGCACGGTCTCGGACCTGGCCCCCGAACCGAGGTCCACGAGCGTGGAGGCGACGGCGCCGATGCCGGCCCTGGACACCGAGGCGGGTCCCACGCGGCTCATGCCCGCGCCAGCCAGGCGCTCCCTGGCCCCGTTCGTCGTGGGGGGCGCGCTGCTGCTCCTGATCGGTCTCGCAGTGCTTGTGGGACGGGGGCCGACGACGCTGCCCGGCGCCGTCGATGGACCTGCCGTCACGATCGTCGCCCCGGACCCCAGCCCAGAGCCCACCCCGGAGCCAGCGCCGGAGCCAGCGCCGGAGACGACGCCCGCAGAGCCAGTCGCCGCGGTCGAGCCAACACCGCGTCCGGTCCCCACGCCCGCGCCGACGACGGAGTCCACACCTGAACCCACGCCACCCCCGGCCGTGGCCAACAAGGCTCGGGGTACCCTTCATGTAACGCTCATGCCCTCGGGATTTGCTGAAGTAGCCGATGTGGGTCGATGGGCGACCCCGGGGCGGCAGTTGGTTGCGCCGGGCGTGCACGAGGTTCGGCTGCTCGACAAGGAGTACGCGGTCCTGGGCACAGCGCGGGTCACCATTCGGAGCGGGGAGACGAGCGCATGCCGGTGGGATCTGAAGGGAGGCAGCCTGGCGCTGACGCCGAGCCCGTTTGGCGATCCGTGTCCCGTCGCGCCATGAAATCAGCCCTCCTCTTCGCGCTCCTCGCCACAGCGGCGATGGTCGCCGCGCCCGTCTTCGCCCAGGACTCGCCGTCCGAGCTCATCCTCCTGCACGACGACGACACCGACCCCGCCCGCCGACGCGCCCTGCGCCTCATGACCGTCCAAGGAGCCGGGCGCTTCGAGCCCGAGCAGCTCACCCCCGCAGCGAGTCTGCTCGGCGATGGATGGGGCGGCAGCGCTCCGCGCACCCCGTGCGCCCGTGGTGAGTCCTTGCGGGCCGCGCCATCGCTGGCCGCCGAGGTAGACACGGCCTTGCAGGCCATCGAGTTCGGCAAGAACGCTCTGGCCATCGAGGCCCTCGCCCGGGTGTCCGCCGCCCTGCCCTGCGCAGGCGAGCCACTGGACGACGCGTTCCTCGCCCGCCTGTGGTTCCTCACTGGCGCCGTGCACTTCCTCGAGGGGCGGCCGTCTGAGGCCCGGGCCGGCTTCGAGCGCGCGGCCCTGGTCGACTTCTCCGTCGCGTTCGACGACCTCTTCCCCGCCACCGTGCACGACAGCCTGCTCGCCGCGAAAGACGGCGTGCTGTCGCGGCCGCGGGCACGGGTCGTGGTGTGGGCGGACGGCGAGGTGCGCATCGACGGGCGCGTCGTTCCGGTCACCGACGGCGTGGGCTGGGTGGACGCCAGGACGGGGCCGAGGCTCGTTCAGCACACGGTGGGCGCGCGCACGATCTCGTCTCTCGTCGATCTGTCCGCCACCCCCGCCCGGGACGGCGTCGCCTCGCTGGTCCTGCTGGACGCCGGCGGCCTGGATCGGGCGTTGCGCGCGCTGGAGTCCGACACTCCCGGCCCCGCCCTCGAGCACGCCCGCGCCGCGATCCTCGGCGTGCTCGCGGAGCGCGGAGAGCCCTACGCGCTGCTCGTCGCGAGCCGAGCAGACCGGCAGCGCGGTGAGCGAGCCTTGACCGCCTTGGACGTCGTCGCCGCCCAGTCCGGGCCCTACCGGCCCCGCAACTCGCAAGCCGACGCGTTCGGACGCCGGGCCCGCATCGCGGTCGGCCCCATGTACCGCGGGCTGAGCCGCCCCAAGGAGTCGGCCCTGCACTACGGCGGGATCGAGGTCGTGGGGTGGGTGCCGTTGCACTGGGCGGTGCGCGCGGGCTTCGGGGTGCGCTGGGCCTACACTCCGCGCCCTGCGCCCGAAGGAAAGACCGCCTGCTGCTCGACATTCGAGGTGACCCCTCGCGTCCGGCTGGAGCGCGGCAGCGGCACGTTCCGTCCGTTTGGCGAGCTTGGCTTCCTGCTGTTCTGGCCGGCATCGACGACCGAAGGGGCCGCGCCGGGAGCGCTGGACGTGGCGGCGGGCTTCGATGTGGGCGGCGGCCTCATGGTCACGCCCGGGGAGGCGCGCCGGGTGGGCATCGCGCTGTCCGGCTTTGGCGGGGCCATCGCGGGGATCGGCCCGATGATCTCCATCCGCCTCTCCGCCGAGGTCCGCTTCTGATGCGCGGGTACGCGCGAGGAGCGCTCCTGCTCGCGGCGAGCGCGGCCCTCGCCACGCTCCCCGCCGCCGCCCAGACCCTCGCCCCCTTGCACGGGCTGCCGCTCCTGCGCGGCGACGCCCCCGGCGCGGGGCTCGGCCTGGCCCACACGGTCGGAGACTTCGACTGCGACGGGCTGGTCGACCTCGCGGTGAGCTCCGCGGACCCGCCGGCGGTCTGGATCTGGTCCGCGATGGCCGACCCCGCCGCGCCCTGGCCCGGGCCTACCTGGGCCGACAACCTCGGCGTGGAGTCTGCCGATCTGCTGGTGCGCGGCACCGACCCCAGCTTCGGCAGCGCTCTGACCAGCGGCGATCTCGGCGGTGCTTGCGACAGCCTCGTGGTCGGCGCGCCAGCGGATCGCGCGGGTGCCGGGGCCGCCTACCTGCTGCACGGTCCCCTGCCGACCAGCTGCGCGGGCCCCTGCCTGGTCGAGGCCGAGCTCAGCGCCGACGTCACGTTTGAGGGCTATGCGCTGGGCGCGCTGGGGAGCGCCCTGGTGGTGGCCGGCGATCTCGACGGCATCGGACACGACGACCTCGTGCTTAGCGAGCCCGCGTACGCGCTGCCATCGGGGCAGAACCACGGCCGGGCCCTGGTGTATGGCCGCGGCCTCGGCAACCTGTCCAACACGACCCTCGTCTCACTCAACGCCAACGTGCTGATCGAGGGAGCGCCCAACCAGTTCGTCGGGCTGGACCTGCAGGCCGCGGATGTAGACGCGGATGGCACGAACGAGCTGCTCATCGAGGGGGCGGGCGACGTGCTCCTGCTGCACGATCTGTCGGGCCTGACCGGCGTCGTCCAGTGGAGTGTGCTCGCCGCAGATCCCACTCGCCACCACGGCGAGATCTTGTCGGCCACCCTGCCCATGGGCGTGCACGGCCCCGATCAGCCCCTGCGCGCGCTGTGGGTGCGCGAGCCCTGGTGGTTCCTGGGCGTGGGCGGCGTCGTGGCCCTGCTCCCCGACTCCCAGGGACGCTTTGACCAGAGCCGAGAGCAGGCTGCGGTCCGCATCGAAGGGCGCATCGGCGCGGACGGCTTCCTCGGGGCCACCGTGGACGGCGGGGACGTCTCCGGCGACGGGGTGGGAGACCTGCTCATCTCCAGCCCGCTGTGGTCGGACGGCGACGGCACGGTCGTCGACTCGGTGGGCCCGCGCGCTGGCATGCACTGGCTGATCGACGGCAACGACCTTCCTGCCCTGCTCGAGCAAGTCTGCGTGCCGCCGCCCTGCGGGTTCGTCGTGGACTCGTTGGCGACGCTGGGCCTGCGGGGCACCCAGGGCAGAGAAGGCGCGGGCGAGGGGATCGGCACCGAGGCGATCACCAGCTCGCGGGTAGCGGCGATCGGCGAGCGCATCGTGGTGTTCTCGCCCCTGCTCGACGACCCGATCTACGGCCTGGACGCCGGCGGCGTGCGGGCGCTCGCCGTGGACGCCGATGACGACGGCGCCCTGCTGGGTCAAGACTGCGACGACTTCGACCCCACCGTGTTCCCCGGCGCCGAGCCCGTGTGCGACGGGGTGCTCGACCAGGACTGCGACGGCACGGTGGACGCCAACCAGATCGACCGGGACGCCGACGGCGTCACGCTGTGCGAGGGCGACTGCGACGACGAGGACGCCAACCGAGCCCCCGGGCTCTCCGAGCGATGGTGCGACGGACTCGACAACGACTGCATCTCTGGCCCTGAGGACGCCGCCGAGCGAGACGGGGACCAGGATGGCTTCCGCCCCTGCGAAGGCGACTGCGACGACGGCCGCTCCGACCGAAGCCCCGCCGATCCCGAGCAGTGCAACGGCGAGGACGACGACTGCGACGGCGCCATCGACGAAGACTTCGACGCCGACGGGGACGGATTCCCCAACGTCGCGGACCGCGCCTGCGACGGGCGCCCCGCCCAGACTCTGGACTGCGATGACGCCAACCCCGACCGCTACCCCGGCGCGAGCGAAGGCACGGCCATCGTGGACAGCGACTGCGACGGCGGGGTCGCGTGGCGAGGTGGGTTCGCCTGTGACTCCGCCGACGGAGATCTGCCAGGGGTGGCCTGGCTTCTCTTGCTGCTGTTCGTGGGCCGCCGACCGCGCCGTACGCCAGCGTATGCCGCCACTCTGCTGCTCGCCGCACCCCTGCTGATGGGCCAGGCGCGGCTCTTGCCCACCACCACCGCCGACCTCGTGCTCGTCGGAGAAGCTGGCACCGATCTGCCGTGGACGCTGGTGAGCACCGAGGTGCCGCGGTCCATCGTGCTCGGCGAGCCTTTCGCGCCCAACTTCTGGGCCAACCAGGGTGGCGTCTACATCCTCGGCGAGGACGTCGCGCTGCCGCGCCTCATCCAAGCATCCGACATCACCCACCCCGTGCCCAGCAACCTCTTCGCCCGGTACGCAGGCTTCTCCCTCGCCACCGGTGACATCGACGGGGACGGCCTGGACGACGTCGCGATCGGAACCCCTGGAACCGGCGGCATCCTGGACTCCGGAGAGGTCACGCTGATGCTCGGAGGCGGGGACTGCGTCCCCGATGGCGTGTTCTGCCCGGGGAAGACCTTCAAGCCCGGGGTGGCGTACTCGGTGGGCTCCGATCTGTCGTTTGCGGATCTCAACGGCGACGGCTTCGACGAGCTCCTCGTGGGTGATGCCTGGGGCTACGAAGCGCAGAACCTGCTCGCTCCGCAGACCAGCAATCTGTGGGTTGTGTGGGGGCGCGACGACCTGTCACCAGGCTCGGACAACTGGCAGGTCAACCGTTTCTGGGGCGCTCCGGGGCGGCTGCGCGGGGCCGTGGTCCGTGGCGACGCGGACTGGAACTGCGACGGCCTGCCGGACCTGTTGGTCGGCTGCGAGCCCATCGCTGGAGGCTGCGCCGACCCCGAGCTGCTCCTGCTGCTCAACACGGGCGACGGCTTTGAGACCTCGGGCCCGCTGCTCGATCTGCGCCCGCGCCTCACCCTGGCCGGCACCCAGTCCTCGGTCGATATCGCCGTGCGCTCCGTGCCAGACTTGGGCGGCGACGGCTGCGACGACGTCCTTGTGGGCCTCCCCGGCCAGGACGAGGACTCCGGGGCCGCCGCGTTCATCTCCATCACGCCCAGCACCGATCTGCTCGACGGCAGCGACGACGCGGTGCGAAGCATCGACGACATCGCCTCGTGGATCCTCGTGGGCGGACCCGACGATCGAGTAGGCCGCAGCCTCGCTCTCGTGCGCTGGACTGACCCCGATGCACCCTATCCGGACCTGCTCGTGGGCGCGCCCCAGGCCGCCTCGGGGCTGACGCCGCAGCATCGCCCGGGCCACGTCGCGTTCATCCGCGGCGGAGATGCCTTTGGTGGCGGGCTGGTTGGCCGGGTCCCCCTGGTCGATGCAGCGGCGGCGTTGATGCGGGGCCAGCAAGACGGCGAGAGCGTCGGCCACGCCCTGACCCTCGGCGACGACCTCGACGACGACGGTGAGCGAGACATCCTCGTGGCCGCGCCCGGCCTCGACCACCCCGACGGGGGCGTGGACGCCGGCGGCCTCTATGTCCTGCGCAGCGCGCTGTTCCGCGATCTGGATGGCGACGGCGCCGCGGGACTGGATGACTGCGACGACACCATTCCCGCCTGCATCGATGCCGCTACGGACTGCATCGACAGCGACGGCGACGGCGTGGTGGTGTGCGCCGGCGACTGCGACGATGCGGACCCCACGGTCTTTCCCGACCGCAACCCCCGCGAGGTGGCCGAGCGAACGGATGCCTGCACGGGCACCGACGACGACTGCGACGGGGTGCTTCGGGATGACGAGCTCGACGCGGACGGTGACGGGGTGCTGGCGTGCGCCGGCGACTGCGACGACGCGCGGGCCGAGATCGCGCCGGGCTTCCCCGAGCTTTGCAACGGCCTCGACGACGACTGCGACGGCGCCATCGACGAAGACCACGACGCCGACGCCGACGCCTACCCCGCGGGCGACGACTGCGCGGGGCTCGACGGGCTCGACTGCGACGATCGGGCGAGGGAGACCTACCCGGGCGCCGTGGACGTACCCGGGGACGGGCGCGATCAGGACTGCGACGGCGAGGACGCCAGCGCCTGGATCGGCGGGTGCGCTTGCGACAGCAACGGCTCCCGACCTCTGTCGCCATGGCTCACGCTGGCCCTGCTGCTGGGCCTCGGAGGCGCGGTCAGTGGGCGGAGGTGCGGCCCTTCGGCTTCGCGTTCCACAGGCGGGTAGCGAGCAGGGTTCCCACCAGCGCGAACGGAATCATGGCCACGGGCCACCAGATCCAGTTGTCCGGGTCGGTCACCGCGCCGATGAGCGTGCCGGTGGCGTCGAGCTCCTCCTTGGGGAGGATGGCTCCGTAGGTGAACGACATCACCCCCGTGCCCAGGTACACGAAGCCGTCGATGATGCCGACCGCCACGCCCACGTTCTTCTTGCCACCGAAGTCCATCGAGGCGGTGCCCGACAGCATCCCGTGCACCCCGATGATCGCCATGGACATCAGCACCACGAGCCACCCCACGTACGGGGTCTTGTAGGTGAAGGTGAGCAACACGGCGCCGACCAGCATGACGGCGTAGAGCATGAAGGCGACCGGGCCACGACGGCTCTGGAACATGCGGTCCGAGATGATGCCGGCGGTGACGCCGCCCATGATCCCGGCGCAGCACAGCAGCATTCCCCAGTTCTCGTAGACGAAGTCGCCCTTGAGCCCGAGGACGATGTCGGTCTGCTTCGCGTAGGTGCGGTACCACTGCATGATCGCCTGGCGCAGGAAGCCCGAGCAGAACTCGATGCCCGCGATGGTCAGGATGATGGGGTTGGTGAGCATCATCTTGAAGACCTGCTTCACCGGCAGGCGCGGGCCGTCGTCGCCGCTGGATGCATCCGCGGTGTCGAAGTCCGGCTGGCCTGCCTCGCCCGGCGTGTTCTGCACGATGAACAGGTCGATGACCCAGAACAACCCCAGCGCGATGGCGGGCACGAGGAACACCCACTGGAGCCCCATGCCGTTGAGAACCATGTATCCGATGTCGAACGCGAAGTAGACGCCGAGCGAGATGAGGATCCCGAAGATCGCGCCGAACACGCCGCGCTCGCGCACGTGGAACCAGGGGGCGTTCACCTTGACGATGGCAACCGCGCCGAAGCTCTGGAAGTACATGTTCACGCCGTACAGCACCGCGAACAGGTTCACGAAGTTCGCCGCCATGAAGTCGCTGCCCATCCCCTTGTTGAGCAGGGACATGGAACACAGGCCCATGATCAGGTTCATGACCATCGAGCCGCCGGCGCCCATCAGGATGGAGAACTTGCCGCCGAGGCGGTCGGTCAGGGGCCCGTTGAGCAGGAAGCTGCAGCCGTAGACGATGGTGCCGACGCCGAAGATGAACCCGAAGTCGTCGTTGCCCATCATCGCGCCGCCATCGGCGCCCTGCATGTTCTCGAACGCGAACTTGCTGACCTTGAGGTTGTAGCGGCCCATGTACAGGAACGCGTACGTCAGGCCGAGCGGGAGCCAGTTGAAGACGCGGCGGCGCAGGAACTCGCGGGTGTGGTTGAGGCCTTCGACGCTGGGCAGGCGCCCGAGCACGATGGTGACCACCACCAGCAGAATCCCGATGGGCGCGAACTTCTCCAGGAAGCCCATGAACCCGCCGCCATCCGCAGCCAGCGCAGTGCTGGCGAAGAGCGTCGTCATCGCGAACGTGAGGATGGCGAACAGCGTGCGGCGGGAACGGCTCGAACTCGTTGCTTGCATGGTCTCTCCCTGAGGCGCGCGACCATACCGGTGGGCGCGGAGCGAGGCCAGAGGGGCGCTCCGGGCGGCTCCGCGCCATACTCTCCTCATGGGCTCACCCCGACTCCACGACGTGCTCACCGCGGTGCGGCAGCACACCAGCGAGACAACCCCCATCGTGGTCTTCGACCTCGACTCCACCTTGCTGTGCACCGGCCACCGGCACCTGCGCATCCTGACGGAGTTCGCCCGGGCGACCGCCAAACGTCGCGGACGAGCCTGGGAGAAGCTGCGCGATCTCGCGCCCACTCTGCGCGCTGACGACTTTGGCTACAACGTCACCGACCCCCTGCACGCCCGCCGCATCCGCGATCCCATCCTCGAGCGCGAGCTCGGTCGGTTCTGGGCCGAGCGCTACTTCCGTAGCGACTACTGCGTGGTGGACGAGCCCGCCCCCGGGGCGGTGGACTACGTGCGGGCAGTGCACGAGGCTGGCGCATTGGTCTGGTACCTCACCGGACGGCCTCAGGCGGCGATGGTGCGCGGCACGCAGGACTCGCTGACGGCGCTGGGCTTCCCCATGGACGCGCGCTCCCGCCTGCAGCTGCGTCCCGCCGAGCACAAGGGCGACAAGGACTTCAAGGTGGTCGCTGGGCGCCACATCGCGGGGCACGGCACGGTCTTGGGGCAGTTCGAGAACGAGCCCACCAACGCGAACGCGCTGCTGCCGATCTTCCCCTCGGCGCTGCACTTCTTGGTGGGCGATGTGCACTCGGCGGCTCCAGTGATCGCCGACGCCACGATCCACCGCACCGACGACTTTGTGCTGCCATGAGAAGCCTGCTCCTCGGACTGCTGGTGACGGGCATCACGGCCCTCGGACCGGGCCAGACTCGCCTCGACGCCGACGCCGAGGGCAGGATCGCGGGCGAGGTCATCGACGGGCGGACCGGCCAGCCCGCAGTCGGGATGCCCGTCGCGCTGTACAACCCCCGCACGACGAGCGATCGCACGTGGCCCGAGCCGTGGGTGGCGGAGCTTCCCGAGGTGGACCGAGCGCCCATCGCCACCGTGCAGACCGCGTCCGAAGGCCAGTTCTCTTTCGAAGGGCTGGTCCCGGGGACCTACCGGGTCGCCCCGCTGGTGAAGGGCCGGGTCCGCACCGCCGAGGTCGTCGTCAGCGCAGAGAAGCCGTCCGGGTGGGCCGATCTCGCGGCCTACATCGGCGCCTCGGTGCAGGGGGTCGTGCGCGACGAGCGCGGCGCACCGCTGCCGGGCATGTACATCTTCATCGCGGCCGAAGATGACGGAGCCGGTGGCAACGCGCGGCCCGGCGCCGTGCCCGAGGGCCGAGCGCGCAGCGACGCCGACGGCCGCTTCCTGCTCACCGACCTCCCCGCCGGCATCTTCTTCTTCCAGGCCGCCCGTCAGGACTACGGCTTCTCGGACCAGGTACGCCTCGACCTCGCCGAGCGCAGCGCCGTGGACGAGGTCGTGTTTGTGGTGCGGGACGAGCGAAGCCAGATCGCAGAGGCGCGCGCGGAGCGTGGCGGGCTGGGGGTCGTGGTGGACTTCGACGCCGGTGGGGTGGTCGTGCGCAGCGTCATGCCAGACATGCCCGCCGGCCCAGCTGGCATCCAGCCTGGCGACCGGATCCTCGCCGTGGGCGGGCGCTCGACTCGAAACATGGTGCGCTTCGAGTTCTTCAGCCGCTGCCGAGGGCGGGTCGGCGAGACCGCGGTGCTGACGCTCGCCCGTCAAGGTGGCGGACCGTTCGATGTCTCGGTGGTGCGCGCGCGGATGCCGAAGCAGTGACGGCAAAGCTGCGGGTTGGGGCGCGATTGCGGGCGCGGCTGCGCGGCGAGGTGAGGGTCTACGGGCTGCGCGCCCCGGCGCGGATTCGTTTGGGCGAGGGAGCGGAGCTGGAGCTGGAGGACCCCGGCGACGCAGGCATCGCCTGGGGATTCGCGGCCGCCGAGCGCAGCATGCTCGCTCTCGATCGGGAGCGCCGCCTGTGGTCGGGACGGCTGGCAGAGATGGGCGTGTCACCGGTCGCCGGCCTCCCCGCCGCCGACCTCGACATCTTCGTGCGGCTTCTGGGCCTACGGCAGACGGCGGAGCGCCAGATGCGGGCGCTGTCTCCCGCGGAGCGCGCGCACCTCGACGATCTCGCCGCAGGCATGAACGCCTGGACCGACGCAAAGCGCTGGGAGGCGGACGACTCCTGGGCTCAGCTCGGCACGCGACCGCGCCTGATGGGGGCCGCCGACCTGTGGCTGCTGGCCACCGCGCGACGCCGCGCGGCCCGACTCGTGAGCGCCGTCCCGGCTCCGCCCGCGGACTGGCCGCCGCCCTGGACGACGGAGCTTCAGCGCCGTCTGGACGCAGTGCGCGGCGCGGTCCTGACCCCGGTGGGCGCCGGGAGCACAGCTCTGCATCGCAGCTCTGCTGAGGGGCCTGGGCTGCACGAGCCGCCGCTGCCGGATCCGGAGCAGCCCCCTGGCCTCTATGCCGAGACCGTGCTCCCCGGCGGGGACGACCACCGCCTGGCTCACGAGGGCCGCTGGGTGCGCATGTCGGTGCGCCGCCCCAACCTCGCGGTGCGCGGCCACTCACCTCGGCGGCCCTGGCTTCGTCGGGCCCCGCGGGGCGTCCTGATCAGCGATGTCCTGACGGGGGCCGAGCAGGCCAATCCTCCCGTGGGCGCGGCGTTCTCGTTCTCCTGGGAGACCTCGACCGGAGACCCGACGCCCCGCCCAGCGCCTGCGTCACGCTCGGGCACGCTGCGCCTCGTGCCCCTCATCGACGGCGCCTGAGCGCAAGCCCTCACCCCACCCGGCTATCATCCCGCCGATGGCCGGCAAGCCCCAGCACGTCGCGCTCGGGCTCCTCGGGGCGCTGCTCCTCATCATCCCGCTGCACCTGATGCCCGGAGCCGGCTCCCCGGCGTTTGTCGGCGGAGCCGAGTGGCTGCGCCTGCTCTTGGGCCTGCCGGGCGTGGTGTTCTTGCCTGGCATCGCGCTCGCTCCGCTGCTCCTGCGGCGCGATCTGGCGCGGGGCGATGGGCTGTCGCTGCCCTGGACGCTGCTGGCCGGCGCGGGCCTCAACATCTTCATCTACGTGGTGCACTTCAACGCGCTGCGGGTCCTGGGCGCGCCGATCGGCTGGCCGGCGCTGCTGGCGCTGACCACCTTGGAGACCCTGGGACTGAGCCTCTGGCTGCATCGGCGCGAGCCCGACCTGCGCTTCGCGGCGTCCTCCTCCGGGCTGCGGATCGCGGTAGTGGTCGTCGCTGCGGGGCTGCTGCTGGCCGGCGGGCTGTGGCGCAGCGAGCTCACGATCGACTCGTCGTGGAACTACTACACCGAAGCGCTGAACGAGCCGGTCGAGCAGCCCGTCGATCCCGGTGCGCTGCGCTTTGACCGCAGCAACGGCGGCACTCCCTGGGCGTCTGGCGAGGCGTTCGTGCCCGGCGAGCCCGTCTCGCTGACCATCTACAACCCCTCGGACTCACCGCAGATCGTGCCCGTCCTGTTTCTCGTGCACGGCCCGCTGGGGACGTCTGCGGCGGTGCGCGGGGGGGGCCAGGAGCTGGCGTCTGACACGGTGCGCCAGATGGTCGAGCTGCAAGGCATGAACGCGCTCGTCGAGCGCTACTGGGAGTGGGGGACCGTGGCCCTGCTCGCCCGGGTGGATGTGGACAGCTCCTCCGAGCGCACGGTGACCTTGGACCTGAGCCCGCCCCAGGGCGGCTCGCTGAGCGATCTTGCGGTGGCGGAGTGGTCTGGCCTGTCGAGCGACGAGCTGCTCGAGTTCACTCGGACCGACGGGTTCCGCTTCATGCACCCGTTCCAGCTCCTCAACGTGACCGAGAACGTGCGCTGGGCCCACGAGGTCGCCCACGACTTCGTGCTCTCCGGCCGGGCGCCTGACGGGTCCTCCACGCTGCACCAGCCGCCGGGGTGGACGTACCAGTACGCGCCGGCCCGCCAGATGCTCACGCCTCACCTCGTGTCCGCCTCGGGCCTGTTCTTCGTCATCCTCGCGCTGATCGCGCTGACCGCGCTGGTAGGGGCCGAAGAGGCGGGGGCCGGGCTCTCGCCCAGCGTGGGCGTGCTGCTCGGGGTGGGCGTGACCGCGAGCGTGCTGCAGCACGGGCGGATGATGGTCTCGGACGGGTCCATGAACTTCCCGGACAGCCTGTACGCCCTGGCCCTGGTGCTCTGCGTGGCCCTCCTGGTCACCGGGCGCACGCGCACGTTCGTCGTCTGGGCGTTCCTCGCGACGATCCTGCGCTACCCCGGCGCCGTCGTGGTGGCGCTGGCTGCGATGTCCCTGGCGTTCCTGCGCGCGGACCTGCGCCAGCGGGTGGTGGACGCGGCCATGCGCTTCGGTCTGGCGGTCGCCGCGTTCTGCGGGGTGATGCTGATGGTGGCCGTGGCGACGGGCGCGCTCGATCAGTGGCTGTTCGCGCTGTGGTTCGAGACCATCCCCGAGCACTTCAACAACAACCCCGAGGCCGACCCGCTGTGGAGGCGTCCGCTGGTGTTCCTCAAGATCTGGATGCTGGTCGGCGGGGGCGCGGTCTTCGCCTCGCTGCCGTTCCGGGGCACGCTGTCACGGGTGGCCCTGGCGACCGCCCTGCTCTACGCACCGTTCCTGGCGTTCATCGACCACTTCAGCCACCACTACTTCCTGCCGCTCATCGGCCTCGTGGCGGTGGCGGCGGCGTCCAACGCGGCGGCGGCCGAGCAGGAGAAGGCCCGCGTCATGGACGCGGCGGTGTTCGCGGGGCTCGCGACCACGCTGTACTTCGTAGCCCGCCATCTGGGGGTCTGAGCGCCGCCTCGGGGACGAAGAGATCGGGCGTCAGCCAGGTCTTCTGCGCTCGCAATCAGAGGACGAGCTTGATGCCCATGATGACCTGCCAGCTCTGCAGGCCAAAGGCCTGGGGCACAAGCGCGCCATCCTCGAAGCTGCTCTGCAGCCCGTTGTAGCGGCCCTCGAGCGTAAAGAACGCATCGTTGATGCCGACCTTGCTGTCCACCTCGGCGGCCCGAGAGCGCTCGATCCAGTCGAGCAGGAACGCCGCGCCGAAGAACGCGGACGGGCCGATGCGGTACGCGGGGCTCTTGACGCTGCTGCCGGTCTTGTTCTCTCGGAACGGGGTCCAGTTGAGGCCGATGCCGCCGTACGGCACGACGGGCTGCTCCTCAGCGATGTCGATCCCCACCAGCAGATCCAGCCCCACCGGGAACAGGGTCACCATGATCTCGTCCGCAGACGCGCCGCCGTTGGCGAACTGCGCCGCTCCGGTGAACTGGGTGAAGCTGATGCTGCCGTTCACTTCCACGTGTACGTACTTGCTCCACGGGACCACCCCGATCTGCAGCTTGGTCAGGAAGCGGCCGGTGTCGCCGTAGGCGCTCTTGACGAGGTCGTCTTGGAAGAAGTGCCAGCCGAACCCGAGGCCCACGTTCATCACTTTGGGGCTCTCGGTGAGCACGTTCGCTTCCTGAGCGGATGCGGGGGTGGCGGCCGTCAGGGGCAGCGCCAGCGCGGCGGCGAGGAGCAAGGGGCGCAAGGACATCATCGGACTCCAGGGCGGCGCCGGCGAACCAGGGCCCCCAGCATCAAGGAAAGCGTGAGCAAGGCCATCGGGTGGTTGCGTGCGCCAGAAGCAGGATACTCACACGAGCAGCCGGGATCGCCGGTCAGCGCCAGCAACCCGCCCGTGATGTTGGGCGTGCCGGTCTTGACCTCGGTGATCGGACCGCGGTTGCCCTCGCCGTCCACGGCGGCCACCGCGACGTAGTAGGTCCCTCCGTTGGTGAGGCTGGACAGCTCCAGGGTCACCGTCTCTTCGCCGATGGTCTCGGGCGAGGCCACCTCAGCGGGCGACGTGATGGTGCCGTCGGCGTTGGACCCCGTGGGCTCCTCGCCCTCAACGAACGCCGTCTCGGAGAAGAGCACGTCGTATCCGGTGACGTTCTCATCGTCGTTGTCGGTCCAGATCACGGTGATGGTGCCCTCGCCCACATCGAGGTCGAAGTCCTCCGGTGCGTCGAGATCGCCCAGGTAGTAGTTGAGCGAGGCCCGTCCGAGCGCGCCCTCGGCGCCGCAGAACAGATGCAGGCGATGGGCGCCGGCTTCGAGCTCCGCGCCGGGCACCAGCACCTCGGTGCTCACGCCGAGCTCGACCTCCTGCTCAAGCGTCACCGCCGTGCCGTCGCCGGCCAGCGTTCCGTCGATGGTGGCGGAGAGCGCGCAGGTGCCGGAGTCGCCGGTGCGGCCAGCGATGAGGGTGATGGCGAGGTCGTCCGACGACGTGATGGAGCTCTCGGCGACAGCGGTGATCTCGAGGAACGGCCCGTGCCCGAGCACCGCCACCTGGCCGAGGTCCTTCAGCGCCACGTAGAGGTGGCCGTCGGCCTCGGACGACGCCGCGAGCGCTGCGCCGGCTCCGCTCAACGCGAACGTGTCCAGGGCGATCCCGTCGGTGTCCAGCACGATGACCGTGGAGCCGCCGAGCGCGTAGAGCACTCCGTCACGAGCGAGCAGGTCCACCGATGGGGTCGGCGCGTCGGAGGCCAAGATCATCGCCTCGTAGGGACCGGAGCGGGCGCCGACGGCCGAGTCGTCGTCGTCGCCCACGGCCGAGTCGTCGTCGTCGCCCACGGCCGAGTCGTCGTCGTCGCCCACGGCCGAGTCGTCGTCGTCGCCCACGGCCGAGTCGTCGTCGTCGCCCACGGCCGAGTCGTCGTCGTCGCCGCCCTCCGAGGCCACGACCTGCACCAGCTCACCTCCATCGCTGAGGAGCCAGCCTTCCCCGTCGAGGGCCGTGGCGCCGACGATCGCGCCGCTGAGTCCGTCCAGATCGAGCAGCTCGATGCTGGGCGTATCTCCGTCCAGGTCCACGATGGCCGCGGCACCAGAACCGTCAGCGTCTCCAGCCACCAGCAGGGTCTCGGCGTCGAGGACCGCGATGTGACTCGGCGTGAACGCGAGCGGCAGGGGCCAGCCGCTCTCGGAGTCCACCGAGCCCGAGGCGCCGGTCACCGGGATCCAGCGCAGCGTGTCGTTCTCGTCATCGGCCCCGTAGGCGACGCCGCGCGCGTCATCCCACGCCAGGGCCGCGATGCTGCCTCCGCTGAGACCCAGCGGCAGATCGGCGCTGAAGATCGGGGTCTGCGCGGTGTCGTCCACGTGCAGGATCCCGATCGCCGAGCCGCCGAGCAGCAAGATGGGGTCGTCGGCGTCGCCGGCGGCCAGGATGACGCGCAGACCATCGACATCATCGATGGCCCGCTGAACCGAGTCGCTCCGCCAGTCCTGGGTGTCGAACCAGCCCATGACTGGGGTGCTCGTCTCCTGGATCGCGGCGAGCACCCGGTCTCCCGGGGTGACGGCCAGCGAGGTCGGCGCGTCGCCGATCTGCATGTCGTAAGCCGAGTACGCGATGACGCCCGCCTGCACGGCCGAGCCGAGCGTGAGGGTGCCGAGAAGTCCGATGCCAGCGATGGCGGCCCAGTGGGTTCGACGCATGGGGACTGTTGGAGCAAGAAGCGAGCCAGCAACTGAACTGCGACCCATCGGATCGCCCTCGGACCGCCGCAAAGCGTTGCATCCACTGGATCCAGGCGGGGCGATCGAGCGACGAGCGGCCCCCGAGCCCGCCCTGTTGCCTGAGGCTCAGCCCGACAGGTTGTCAACACCGCGACAGCGCCACGCACCCTCGATGACAAAATGACAACGACCGAGGAGACAGCCGACGAAGAGATCGGGCGTCAATCAGGTCTTCTGCGCAGCGCAACCAGAACGAGCACGGCCGGCAACCCCACCATGGAGCTACCGGCCGGCTGGCCCGAATCAGGTGAAGGCTGCCGCCCTCTCGACCGCCCGAGGACGATCGCAACTAGACGTGGCTTCTCCCTCGAAGTCTCTCGAACACGAATCCTGCGTCGTCGGTCTCCCGCCGACGCAGCTCCCACGGAGTTGCCGGGTCCTACAGGGTATTACTCATGACGGTAGCGACCCATTGGTTCGCCGCCCCGACTTCGACCTTGCACCTCTCGGTGGAGTCCTTGCCGTCTTCCCGTCGCGAGCTTCTGAGACCGTGTGACCGATCCCATCGCTCCCCTCATGGTCTTCGACTCTCCCTCGGAGCGCTCTTCGCGCCCGGCCCGCCTCCATCGTGACTGCATCGAGAGCAGTCAGTCCGTCGCGAGCTCCTTCCTCGGAGTTCTCTCACCCTTCAGCGCAAACAAACGAGAGCATCCACTCCAACCAACCGGCTCGCGCCGATTGCTGGCCACGGCCTTACCTGTACCGCTGCGTTCCGCCTGCGCCGTTTTTACGACCTTGACGGTTTGCTCCGCTCTCGCCCTCCCCCGGGTCTCCCCAGGGAACACTCTTGGGTTTTCTATCCTTCAGGGTTCTTCCCGCTCTGCTGGGGGCCCGCCGTCTCCGACATGACCTCCCCTCCTGGCGTTTCCTCCTCGCGACTCCCGCTCTCGACGGGGGTTTGCACCGTGTCGCGTGGCCGCGCCTCCAGGGGCTTGCTCCAGCAGTCCGACCGTCGCCGCCCGATTCCGGTTTCCCGTACTCGGGGGCTCGTGACCCTCATGGACTTTGCTTTGGGACCTCGCACCTCACGCCCATCCGGCGAACCGGGGAGCGTGCGACCGTTCGGCCCCACCACGTATCTAGCTGTAAAAGAACGACAACCTTCGAAGAGGAAGATAGAGGCCAGGTAGATCCGCGCCAAGCGCTGATTTGCCGCGCTGCGCGGCGCTGACGTTTCCGAAGTGATTCCGGTGGGCTTGGTCGGTTCTTGGTTTGACTCTCTGAGTCCGCTTTCCTGATCAGAAACTGCGGTAGCGCGAGCGGCCCGGGGCGCCCTGAGGACGCCGATGACAAAGGCATCGGTTTACGACTCGACCGTTCAGCGGCGAGCCCAACCCGGGCTAGGTTTACGCTACCTCGCCGAAATCATGTGGATTTCGGCCTCGCCGGCGCGAGTTATCAAATCAACGTTTGCGGATCGTGGCCCACAAGCGAGGGAGGAACTTCTCCACGTCCGCGCTGTGGATCGCTCCGGCGCCCCGGCGCCCCGTCCAACTGAAGTCGGACGTGTAGCTGCCAAAGGACTCGGCGACCCCAACCCACAGGTTCTCGCGCCGCGCCGGAACGACCACCCACGCCTTGGTGAAGCCGTGCCCCACCTCCTCGACCAGCGCCACCGGAGACTTGCGCCGCCAGCACTCCGCAGCGATCGCCTTGCCGTGCACGCCGCGCTTGATCGCGCCTCGCGGCATCAACCACAGCGCGGGTCCGCCGGACTCGGATCCGAACTCCGGCGCGCTCTCTCGCAGGGCGGTGCGCCCCTTGGCGATGGTCTGCTCGCCGACATCCGCGAGCTCCTTGAGCTTGCCGACGCTCGACCACTCCGCCACCGGGGTGTCGGCGAGGGCTCGGATCAGCTGTGGGCCTTGGTTCTCGTGGTTGCGAACCGCCACCGAGGCCGCGTGCATCTGGTTTGCCAGAAACAGCTCGCGCTTGGTGCTGCGCCAACCTGGGTAGCGGCCGATGATGTAGCCGAGCCGCTCACAGCCGTGGTCGTCCGGCGTCCAGCGCCCCTTGCGGTCCCTGAGCACGAGGTTGACGAGCGAGCCGCCGGGCATGGTCTCGAGCTTCACCCCGGCGAGCTCCGATGCGACGAGCTTGAGGCGCCCGGTCGTCGTCGAGAACCACCGCACGGGCCGATGGGTGACGTGCCCCTCCAGGGCCGCGCTCACCAGCGCGTTCCCGGTCCCCGAGTAGCCCAGGCACCAGATCTCGACCGCCCCCTCGGTCAGCGGGCGCTCCAGCAGAAACGGCAGGCGATGCTCTCGGCCCACCGTCACCCACACGGGCCACGGGGCGGTGGCGGTCAACCGGGCGGCCGCGACGATGGAGTCCGCGCTGCCGGGGATGAAGATGTGCCCTGCTCCCGTGGCAGGGTGGTCGATGTCGAACGGGCGCGGCATGCACCCCTCTTATACGGACAGGGCCGACGGGTTGCTAGAGATGCCGCGCCCTATGCGCCGGGCGACCTGCTCTAGACTTGATCCATGCTCCACCCCCAGAAGCCGAGTATCCCGCGCGCTATCCGCCGCTTCGTCCCGGTGTTCGCGCTGCTCGCCGCGACGCCCACGGCGGGCGCCCAGACCCTCGCGGTCCCTGCGACGAGCTCGCTCTACAACGACTGGGCCTATCCGACCGGCGATGTGTCGCACGACGCGACGGCGACGGGGATCACCGCCTGCCCGGGCATGACGGTGGACTTGAGTACGACGGGCTGCGTGATCGACCGGAACACCGTCTGCTCTACCGCCGACGGCGCGCCCTTCGACTTTCGTGAGCTCACCGCATACGCCTTGATCGGAGCGTGGGGCAGCGACCCAGCCGTGCTCGACGCGACCACCGCTGCGCCGCTGGCTGCTCTGAACGTCGGTACCCGCACCTCGACGTTGGGCTCGTTCGAGGTGAAGACTTCGGCCACCGTCGCGGCCCCCACGACCGGGGGGCCCTGGTTCCTGTTTCTGGGCAACAACGACGGCACGTTCAGCGACAACAGCGGCGACTACACGACCACCCTGACCGTGAGCGCGAGCACCTGCGCGATGGACACCGACGGGGACGGATACTGCGACGGAGCCGCCTGCGGTGACGGCTCGCTTCCCGGCGACTGCGACGACTCCAACTCCGCGGTCTCGCCCGGTGCTGAGGAGGTCTGCGACACCCTGGACAATGACTGCGACGGACTGACCGACGACGACGACCCCGGCGTGGTGGGTGTGCCGAGCTGGTTTGACGATCTCGACGGTGACGGAGATGGGGACCCGTTGTTCGAGACCGTGAGCTGCGAGCAGCCCGTCGATACCGCGGCGTCCGATGGAGACTGCGACGACTCCGATCCGCTCAACGCCTCCACCCTGTTGGAGGTGTGCGACGGCCAGGACAACAACTGCGACGGGCTCGTCGACGAGGACTTCATCGACACGGATGAGGATGACCTGCTCGACTGCCTCGATGACGACGACGACAACGACGGGCTCCTCGACGAAGACGAAGCGGACGAGGGCACCGATCCGTTGGACCCCGACTCGGATGGCGACGGCATGGACGACGGCACCGAAGTGGAGGTGGGGGCGGACCCGTCGAACCCCGACACCGACGGGGATGGAGTCGAGGATGGTCCAGACGGGCTTGGTGACGACGACGGCGACGGCATCATCAACGTGCTCGACCCGACCGACGACTCGGTGCCTGACGACGACGACGACTCCCCCGGCAGCTCTCGGCAGCCAGCGTGCGGCTGTGAGACCCAGGCTGGGAGCGGCGGGGGCGTGTTCGCGCTCCTCGGGGCGCTGATCGTGCTCGCGCGCCGCCGCCGGTCGGGAGCCAGGTTCCCGCGGAGGGCCTGATTCCGCGGAGGGCCTGATTCCGGACGTAACTCACCCCACACTGACAGTGTGGGCCCGGTTATGACCGCCCCAGCGCCCGACCAGGCCCGGTTCCGGACGTAACTCACCCCACACTGGCAGTGTGGGCCCAGTTATGACCGCCAGGCGCCGCCGGAGGGCCGGGTTCCGGACGTAACTCACCCCACACTGTCAGTGTGGGCCCAGTTATGACCGCCACAGCGCCCGACCAGGCCGGGTTCCGGACATAACTCACCCCACACTGACAGTGTGGGCCCGGTTATGACCGCCAGACGCGGGCACCACCACGCGGCGCCTCAGCGGCGCGGGCCGCCCGAGATCAGCGGCCTACAGCCACTCTTCGGTGTGCGCGAGCAGCGCGGTCAGCGCCGCGGGGCCTACGTGGGGCCGCTCGGCGACCTCAGCGAGGTGATGGTAGGGCCGGCCCGAGACGATCGCCTCAGCCGCGCGCACATCCAGCAGGCTGTCGAGCTGCTCGAGCGTCGCCTCGTTGCCTAGCAGCGTCACCGCGGCAGCATCGTGGGCGCTGAATGCGATGCCTTCCAACACCATCGCCGGAACGTAGTCGAGCTCCCACGCGGCGTCACCCAGCGCCAGCAGCGCGGTCTCGCCGACGTAGCCGATCTCGTCGAGCTCGATGATGGAACCAAAGATGTCGTCGTCGGCCGTGCCGTCGAGGCCGTCCGCGCCCTGACGATGGGCCACGATGCGCTCCGCAGCGCGGACATCGAGGCCGAGCCCCTCATCCAGGAACGCCACATCCGTCACCGCGGGGTCGTTCACCAACGCGAGCACGCCGAGCGCCGTGGGGTGGTCGAGCAGCTGCTCAACCTGCAGCTCAACCGAGCCGTGCCGATCCATGGGGTCACTGCCAACAAAGCCGTCGCAGCCAACAACCAGCAGCGCGGACAGGGCAAGGAAGAATCGGGCGAATCGAGTGGGGGCAACAAGGGACATCGGAACCTCAAATGAGAGGACCTGTGTCTCCAAGGCACACCAACCGCGAAGAAGCTCGCGTCCCCTCGTACGAGCCACGGTCGGTAGACCGAGGCGACCATCAGGTCAGAAACCAGAAAACGTGTCGCGCGGTGGCTGGGGAGGGGGTCCTTGGCCGTCCGCTTCAAGTGCGACGCGGCGAAACCTAGAGACCGCCCCATGGCCTGTCGCGTTTTTGTTTCACATCCTTGGTTGGTGGTTTCAAATCCAAAACGACCAGGCCGACGATCCCTCCCTCCATTGGCTTCTCGCTCCGCCACCGGGCACGCCGCGATCCGATCCACCCTCAAGTTCCGGCCGAAACTCGGCCCCCACGACACGGCCCGAGGCGCCAACACCCAGGGCCTACCCAGCATGGTCACCACACTGACCACCGGAACCAATCCACAGCTCCTCAACATCTCGCCAACGAGCCCTCCCTAGCTTCGTCTCGTGGTCGAATCCAGCCCCTCCCGCGCGCGAGCGATCCTCCCCGCACTCGTCCTCCCCGCACTCGTGGCTTTGCTGCTCGCGCCGTCCTTGGCCCCCGCCGAGGAGGTGCTCCCGGTCGGCACCTTCCTGCCCGATGGCCTCTCCATCGACCTGACAAAAGCGGGGATCGCGCGCCCCATGGAGCTCGCCGTCCAGGGCATCCCGCCCGACCTCGTGATCGGCACGACGCCCGGCCAGGAGCTCATCAACCTGTGGCTATGCAGCGAGGACTTCCAGGTCCAGAACCTCACGGTCTTCACCGAGTTCCAGACCGCCACGGTGTCCGCCTCGGCCGCGGGCATGTTTCTCGACATCGACATGGGCCTGCGCGTCAACAACGCCAGCAACCCCGCCTACGTCGTGCTCGACGGCTGCTTCGACTTCGAGTGCTTCCTCTACACCGACCCCGCCACCCTGGTCGTGGAGCTGCCCATCAACCTCGTGCTCCTGCCCGGCCAGGACCGGGTGGACGTGCAGTTCGGCGCGCTCAATCAGAACATCGGCTGGCTCATCGAGAACACCGTCCACTTCGGCGGCTGCCCGCTCATCGACATCAACAACTACATGGTCGACAACTGGGGACTCGACCTCATCGAGTTCGTGATCGACGAGCTGATCGAGACCCTGGAGACCGAGCTCGCGGGCATGCTCAGCGAGCTCGAGGTCACCCTGGAGGACGCCCTCACCGCGCTCTGGCTTGAGGACACCACCGAGGTCGCAGGCGCAGCGATCCACTACCGGATCGAGCCGACGGCCGTCGAGCACACCAACGCCGGGCTGCGCCTCCAGCTGGGCGGGGTCGTGGAGCCGCTGTCCATGGACCCCTGCGTGGAGCCATTCGACCCGGGAGGCTCCCCCTGGACGCCTTCGGAGCTCCCCACGCTGCAGGGCGTCATCCCCGGCACGGTCATGGGGTACGACGCCTCCGTCGTCCTGTCCGACGACCTGCCGAACCAGGCGCTGTGGGCCCTGTGGCGGGCGGGCGCGCTGTGCTTTGAGGCCGCGGAGCTCGGCGGCGCGCCACTGACCACCACGCTGCTCGGCGTGATGCTCGGGCCAGAGCTGCAAGAGTCCCTGGAGGCCATCCTCGGGCTCGGCGCGCCGCTGCTGGTCAGGGTGGTGCCCGAGCGCGTCCCGCAGGTGCGCTACGACGGCGACTTCCCGGTGCAACTCGAGGTCCCAGAGCTACACGTGGAGTTCTGGGGCGAGGTCCTGGACCGGCCCACCCGGCTCGCTGCTCTCACCGGCGATCTGCTGGGCGTGGTGGATGCGAGCATCGACCCCACCGGGGCCCTGGTGTTCGAGGTGGACCTGCGCGAGGACGAGTTGCGCCAGCGCACGACCTACAACGAGTTCTTCCCAGGGCAGGACGCGGCCCTCGCCGACGCGCTGCCCGGGCTCATCGACCTCGCCGTCGGCTCGCTGCTCGGTGTCGAGCTGACCGGCGGGCTCGCGCCCTTGCCGACCCTGGCGGGCTTTGGCCTTCAGACCCTGTGGCTGGAGCCATCGGGCGAGCTCGACTACGCGCCAGACCACATCGGCGCCTACGTCACGATCGGTCCCAGCGACGGCGGCGGCGACATCGCGTGCGACGCCCAGGCCTGCGCCGGAGCCGAGGGATGCGCGGTGGCCGAGGGGTGCGCCGGGTTGGATGCCGGCTGCGGCGGGCTCGGCGGAGAGGGATGCGCGATGCCCGAAGGCGGCGGCTGCCGGGCGCAGGATCTCGTGATTCAGAACGGGTGCAGCGGCGTCATGGGCACGTCGACCGACGAGGGGTGCCGCATCGGGCCCCGGCGCATGCGGATCGGCACGCTCGACGCGGTGTTCTTCACCCTGGTCCTGCTCTGGCGCCGGCGTCGTCGCCAGTAGCCCCCGAGCCGCCCGCGCCCTTTCGCCGCGTCGATCTTGGCCCCAGACTCCGGGGGGTTCGCGCACAGTCTGTGTGCTATATCCGGCCGCCTCGCGAGCCGTCACGCAAGCGCGTGCCGCGGCTCCCCATCGCACACCAGGAGCACAGTCAATGTCCCAGGCCCTCACTCAGCTCTCCGCAGACGAAATCGCCTTCAAGGAGGCCTTCGCCAACTTCTTCCGCGAGGCCGTCGGCCCTCTGGTCCACAAGATGGATCACGAGCAGAAGCTCGATCCCGACATGATCAAGTCCTTCTTCGAGATGGGCCTGATGGGCATCGAGATCCCCGAGGAGTTCGGTGGAGCGGGTGGTTCGTTCTTCCTCGCCTGCCTCGCCGTGGAGGAGGCCGCCAAGGTCGATCCTTCCGTGTCGGTGTTCATCGACGTGCAGAACACGCTGGTGCTCAACGCCATCAAGAAGTGGGGCTCGGACGCCCAGAAGAAGGAGTGGTTCCCCAAGCTCGCCAAGACCACGGTCGGCGCCTACGCGCTGTCCGAGTCCAGCTCCGGCTCGGACGCGTTTGCGCTGCGCTGCAAGGCCACCCAGCAGGGCAACGACTGGATCTTGAGCGGCAACAAGCTGTGGATCACCAACGCCAACGAGGCGGGCCTCTTCATCGTCTTCGCGAACACCGACTTCGAGAAGGGCTACCGCGGCATCACCGCGTTCCTCGTGGACCGCGACACCCCCGGATTCACGGTCGGCAAGAAGGAGGACAAGCTCGGTATCCGCGCCTCGTCTACCTGCGAGCTCATCTTCGACAACGTGCGCGTCCCCGCAGAGCGCGTGCTCGGCCCGGTCGGCAAGGGCTACAAGGTCGCCATTGAGACCCTGAACGAGGGTCGCATCGGCATCGGCGCGCAGATGGTGGGGCTCGCTCAGGGCGCCCTGGACGCCGGCGTCGCCTACGCGCAGGAGCGCGAGCAGTTCGGCAAGCCCATCTCGCAGTACCAGGCCATCCAGCACCAGCTCGCCCAGGCCGCCACCGAGGTCGAGGCCGCGCGCCTCATGGTCTACAACGCGGCGCGCCTCAAGGACGCCGGCAAGCCCTTCCTCAAGCAGGCGGCCATGGCGAAGCTCTTCTCGAGCCAGGTGGCCGAGCGGGTGGCGAGCAAGATGGTCGAGGTCCACGGCGGCAACGGGTTCACCACGGAATACCCGGCCGAGAAGTTCTTCCGGGACAGTAAGATCGGCCAGATCTACGAGGGGACCAGCAACATGCAGCTCAGCACCATCGCCAAGATGTTGATGCGCTGACCCGCCGGAGCACACGTGCGACGAACCATCCTCCTACTCGCTGCGCTCGCCGCTGCGGGCTGTGACAACACCGGGGCCGAGAACGACCCGCTCATCTCCAACGAGCTGGTCGCGCGCGGCCTGCAGGTGACGGCGGTGTCTACCCTGGTGGCGACCGAGCTCGCGCTCGTGGCGTCGGAGCCGCCGGTGGGCTTCACCACGTGCCCGCTGGTGTCCCAGGACGGCGACGTCTGGACGTTCGACTACGGCCCCGCGGGGTGCGTCCCGGACTCGGGGCTCACCCTGGACCCGATGGTGGGCGTCGCGGAGCTGACGATCGCCGGTGGCTCGGGCGCGTTCCTAGGCACGATCACGGAGCTGGGGGTGGAGGGCTCGACCCTGACCGCCAGCGTCTCGGGCAGCACATCCACCGCGGGCGAGCTGATCACCGCCGACGTCAACCTGGGCACCGCCACCTGGCTGCGCGGCCAGGTGGAGTTCACGTTTGGCGCGTTCCTCGAGCTCACCGGCGACGCAGACCAGGTCAGCGTGTTCATCGACAGCGGCGAGCTGCTGGGCTCCGATGAGGTCCCGCTCCTCGTCGATGTGGACGACGCGGCGACGCCGCGCGCCGAGCTGGCAGGGTGCTTTGTGCCAGCCGGTGGCTCGATCACAATGCTGCGGGAGCTCGGGCGCGCGGACCTGGACTTCTCCGACGGCACCCACGCCGAAGGGCTCGTGAGCGCCAATCACAACGACCGAGACCCGGCCGAGGTGCGCCCCTGCAGCTAGAGAGCTGCTCCCCGGTCAGCCCGCTGACCGATCCGACGTGACCTGGTCACTCCCTTGACCAGCTGAGAGAACACCGCGGGCGGCTCGATCCGCGCGGCTCCTCGATTCCGTTCCCTGGCCCGCTTCTTGCGATTCCTTCGCGCGCGCCCGTCACTCACGGCGGCCGCAGGAGGATCCTCATGCGCCTGTACCCGCCGTCCGTCTCTCTCATCGCGCTGCTCGCTGTTCTTCTCGCGAACACGGCGGCACCGAGGAGTGCAGAGGCGACGTCGGCGCTGGCCCTGAGCGTGCCGGAGATGGCGCAGGTCTCGGCTGCGGTGGTGGTGGGCACCATTGGGACATCGCGGCAGGAGATCCATCCGATCCACGCCCGCCCCGTCACCGCGACGGTCATCACCGTCGACCGCACGCTGGCCGGAGCCGCGCCGCCAGATCTGGAGATCCGCCAGTGGCGAGGCACGCTGAACGGACGCACGTCCGCGATCCCCGGGGATCCGTCTCTCGAGCCCGGTACCCGCGCGCTGTTCTTCCTGCGCAACGTAGACGGCCAGTGGTTTCTCACCGCGCTGAGCCAGTCCGTCTTCAGCCTGGGGACCGAGACCGATCCACGCCTGCACCGCACCGTGGATCTCGCCCTGTTCGTGCGCACTCCCGACGGCGCGCTGCAGCGCCTCGCCGAGCCCCTGCCCGTGCCCGCGACCCTGTCGGCCATGGAGTCCGCGCTGCGTGGCGTGACCCTGCGGGGAGAGGAGACGACACCATGACGCGCCTCCATCTGCCGCACCCCCTCGGCGCCGCCATGCTCGTCCTCGCGGCGATCGGTCTGCTGCTGCCTGCCGCTGCTCACGCCTGGGCTCCCCTCACCTCGTGCGGAGGCGGGAACTACACCGCCTGGCCTACCGGCAACCCCCACACCACCTGGCACTACTCCACCCCCTATCCATCGACGGACCTGCCGCTCGCCACGGTGATGACCGTGCTCGAGGACTCCTTCGTGGAGTGGGGCACGCCGGGATGCTCGGCGTTCACGGTGGAGCAAGGCCCCAACACCACCCAGGACCCCATGGGGTGGAACTCCACCGACGCCGTGGGCTTCTACGAGAACACGTTCCCCGCCAGCCTGGGCTCGGGCACGTTGGCGGTGACGTTCCCGTCGTGGGACAGCGGCTGCAACCTGTACAACGCCAACATGGTGGTGAACGGCTACCACCACACCTGGGGGACCAGCGGCAGCGGCAACGACCTGCAGTCAGTGGTGACCCACGAGTTCGGGCACTGGCTGGGGCTCGACCACAGCAGCTACGGCGACTCGACCATGACCGCGTACTACTCGGGCGGGACCGGCGATCGCACGATCTCATGCGACGACACCGACGCCGTCTGCACTCTCTACCCATCCGGCGGCACGTCGTGCGACACCAACGACGACTGCGCGTGCGGGGTGTCGTGCCAGGGCGGCTGGTGCGGGGGAGTGGTCGCGGGCGACGACGACGATGACGACGACGACGACGACGGCGCGCCGGGAGGGAGCTGCGCGGGAGCGCTGGAGTCGCAAGGCGAACAGGAGCCCAACAACTCCCACAGTCAGGGAGTGTTCCAGTCCATCACCAGCGCCGGCGGAGACCTCACCATCTCCGGCGACATCTGGTGCGCCAACAACGGCCAGGACTGGACGGGCGACGTGGACTGGTACGTCATCGACGTGCCGTGCGCGGACCAGGTGCGCTTCACCGCAGACTGGTCGGGACTGCTCGCCTCCGACATCGACTTCTACGTGTACGACGCCAACAACAACGAGATCGTCCACAACACCGAGGAGGACTACTGGGGCCCCGCAAGCGCCGAGGGCTACGGCGACACGCAGCTCAAAGCGGTGGTGCTGTGCTGGAGCGGGCCTCCCGTCTCCTACACCTTCGAGGTGGACTGGTACCCCTGGGGGCCCGGCGACTTTGGGGACGACGACGACGACGACGACGACGACGATGATGATGATGACGGCGCCCCAGGCGACGACGACGACGACGACGACGACGATGGCGCCCCAGCCGACGACGACGACGGGAGCAACGACGACGACGACGACGACAGCGCCGCCCCGGGTCCGGTCGCGGACTTCGTGTCCGACTGCAGCTGCTCGACGGGCTCGTCCGGTGGCGCCCCCTGGCTGAGCCTGTTGCTGATCCCCCTGCTGCGTCGCCGACGACGATGAGAGCGCCAACACTGCTGCTCCTGCTGGCGCTGCTGGGGCTCGCGGGCTGCTACACGATGTCGTTCCCAGGGTCTCAGACGTCCGCAGACGACGACGACGACGGCGATGACGACGACGAGGGAGACGACGACGACGCCACGACCCCACGGCCTCCCGATGGCGACGACGATGACGATGACGACGACGACGACGACGACGACGACGATGACGACGACGACGACGACGACGACGACGACGCGGTGCCCCCGTGGACCCGTATTGCTACTGGGAGAACACGTCGCCCAACGCCAGCGTCTCCGATCTCCAGTCCAGCTACAGCTCCTGGAGCGCGCTGAGCACGATGATCGAGGTGATGAATCGCCGGTACCCCAGCGGCGGCGTGTTCCTCGATCTGATGCAGAACGACCCGTGGATCTCGAGCTGGCTCGACACCTCGTCGTTTTCGTCCGTCATGGACTCCACCGGCACGACCCTGCACGAGGAGACCCACGGCTACGACTACGAGAACGCCCTGTTCCCCGTGTACTTCTCGTACTGGGTACGCAGCGACTGGCAGCCCCAGCTGAACTTCGTGGAAGGGTTCCCGCGGGCCGCCATCGCGCCCTATGTGCAGGGCTCGGGCACGTCTCTGTACGACGGCACCTACCTCACCGGCACCCAGGGCACCTACGGGTGGATGGAGGTGCTCGACGAGTGGGGTTGCTACATCAACGGGATGGCGGGAGAGAGCGTCATCGGGGGGCTGATGCCCTACGGGGTGAGCTCCCGGGACGGTCCGCTGGCCTTTGCCTACTACGTGGCCCTGTACCTGGGCTATGCGGCGAGCAACGAGCCGTCCACGTGGAACGCCATCTGCAACGACTCCGCAATGACCGACTTCCTCATCGTGCAGTGGCTGCGCATGCACTTCTTCCTCGACATCAGCAACACATGGCCGGCCCTGGGCATCTACGACACCGCCATCGAGGCCCAGCTCTACCAACCCGCGGTCCTGGGCCAGCTCGAGGCATGCGTGGGGCGGGAGCTCGCCCCGAGCCCATGTCTGCCCAACGGCGCGCCGTTCGTCTGGCCGTACTGAGCGACCCTCAATAAACCCGTAGACTCGCCGTGTGGACATCTTCTCCTACGCGAGGACCCCCAACGGGCCGATCTCGGAGCTGCGGGTGCACGGCACGTTCGCGGCGGCGCTCGCCGGAGCTGCAGGGTTCTACCTCGCCGGCCGACACGTCGCCGACACCGGGAGCGTGCCCGTCCTCGCGGCGATGACGGTGACTAGCGTGCTCGGCTTCGTCGCCGCGTTCCGCTTCACCCGCGCGACCATGCGCCTCTCCGCGCGCGCGGCGCGCATGGCCGCGGACTTCAAGGATGAGGCGCCCGCGGAGCTCGGTCCCGGGCAGCTCGCCATCTTCTCCCGCCTCGCGAACTGGCACAGCGACAACGTGAGCGAAGGGGGAGCGCTCGCCGCGATGTGGGGCGGTCTCGTGCTCGGACTCGTGCCGCTCGGCATGCTCATCACCCAGAGCGTGCCGACGACTGTGTGGGCGACGGTCGCAGGCCTCTCCGGCTTCTTCGCCACGCTGCTTCTCACGATGACGTCGCTCGAGCACATGGCCATCCGGCCCGTTGTGGGCGTGCTCGCACGGGCGCAGTTGACCCGCCTCGAGGCGGGGGCCGCCGACCGCGCACCCGAGTCCTCAGCGCCGGACTCCGCGCGCCGCGCCCGTCGCCCGCTCAGCGATACTCGACGCTGACGTCACCGTCGTCTTGGATGGTCATCAGCGCGCGGCCCTTCTTGCCCGCCTCGCGCATGGGGCAGTCGGTCTTGGTGACGGTCCAGTTGACCGGAGCGGTGCTCGCGGACTCGGCGGCGTCGATGGTCCACGTGCCCGACTCGGCGCAGCGCATCACCTCGTCGCCGGCGTCCAGATAGGCGGCCGCCTGCCACACGTTCCCCTCCTTGAACGTGAAGCTCTCGTACATGAACGTCAGCCCGCCATCGCCCGGCGGCTCGAACTCCACGATGGTCGAGGACATCAGCGCCTGCCCAAACGACTTGCTCGTGGCGTCACCGGGCAGGTTGGTCTTGACCTTCTTCGGCGCTGGAGCCGCGACGGGCTCTTCTTGCGCCTTCTTGGTGTTCTTCTTCCCCGCGACGGCGGTGCCGCTGAGGCCGAAGGTGACGAGCAGGGTGACGAGCAGGGTCAAGCGAGAGCGGGTCATGGGAGTCTCCGGGTTGCGCGGGACCATCGTAGAGCACCCTCGCGCGGCACCGGACCGAGTGCTACACGGTGCGCCATGAATCGCACCCTGCTCACCGCCGCCGCGATCAGCCTGCTCGCGGTGTCCCTCGCCCCCACCGCAGCCCGGGCTCAGACCAACGCCTTTGGGTACACGATGGCGCCCGCGACCTTCGGGTACGTGGCCCCGCCGACCGCCGCGACCGGGCTCGGACTCAGCGACGACGGGCAGGCCACCGTCGTGATCCCGTTCGCGTTCGAGTACTACGGCGTCGCCTACACCCAGGTCGAGGTGCAGGCCAACGGCGGGCTCAACTTCGTACCCGGCACCTTCCTCAGCACCTTCTCCACCTGCCTGCCGGACGGCTTCAGCTCCGACGTCCTCGTGTACTGGGACGACCTGAACCCGAGCGCCGGCGGCGACGTGGTCACCTGGCTCGATCTCACAGGTCCCATCGATCGCTTCATCGTCAGTTGGGAGGGCGTGCCCGCCTTCGGCACGACGGGTCCAGGCACCTTCCAGATCCAGCTCTTCGCCAACGGCACCATCGAGCTCCACTACGTGGACACGAACTTCGGCGACCCCTCCGAAGACCACGGCGCCGAGGCCGTCATCGGGATCCAGGACGCATCCGGCGGCACCCTCGACCCGCTGGAGTGGACCTGCAACACCGCCTCGGTGCTGGAGTCCACGGCGCTCTCCTTCTCGACCTGCGTGGACGCGGACGGCGACGGGTTCGACGACACGGCGTGTGGCGGGGACGACTGCGACGATGGCGACTCCGCAGTGAACCCAGGCGCAACCGAGGTCTGCGACGACGCGGTGGACGACGACTGCGACAGTTTCGCCGACGTCAGTGACGGCGACGGCGACGGCTACATCAACGTCGCCTGCGGCGGGGACGACTGCGACGACGACGACTCCTCGATCAACCCCGGAGTGGACGCGGACGGAGACGGCTTCGACGCGTGCAGCGACTGCAATGACGCGCCCGGGATCGGCGCGTTCCTGTTCCCGGGGAACACCGAAATCTGCGGCGACGGCATCGACCAGGACTGCTCCGGCGGCGACGACCTGCCCGATGTAGACGGCGACTCCTACATCTCCATCCCCTGCGGCGGCGACGACTGCGCGGACAGCGACGCGGCCGTGAACCCCGGCGTGGACGCCGACGGCGACTCCAGCGATGCCTGCTCGGACTGCGACGACGCCGATGCCACCGCGTTCCCCGGCAACGTCGAGGTGTGTGATGGCGGCGTAGACAACGACTGCGACGGCACGCCGGACGACGTAGACGCCGATGGCGATGGCGACCTCGCGATCCCCTGCGGCGGCACCGACTGCGACGACAACGACCCCGCGGTCGGCGCCACCACCGACGCCGACTCCGACGGCGTAGACGCCTGCAACGACTGCGACGACAGCGACCCCGCCGTCTACCCCGACGCGCCGGAGGCCTGCGATGCCATCGACTCGGACTGCGACGGGCTCGTCGACGGGCTTGACCTCGACGTCGGCGCAAGCATCACGCTGGACGAAGGGCTGGAAGCCAACGATGGAGGCTTCGTGCCATCAGCAGCCGTCGGCTCCACCTCGCTCTTCGAGTGGGGCGTGCCGAGCTCCGGCCCCAACGGCGCGTTCACCGGGACCAAGGTCTGGGGCACCGTGCTCGCAGGGAACTACGGCGCGGACAACAACGCCGCGTACTTGGAGATCGGCACGCTCGCCCTGCCCAGTGGCGCCCCGACCTTGAGCTTCATGTACTGGCAGGACAACGAGTCCATCTGCTCGTACGACTTCACCAACCTCGAGGTAGACGGAGGCTCGGGGTTCGTCGCGGTGCCCGACGGGGATGCCTGCTCCGGCGGGTTCGCCGACACATCGGCCCAGTGGCTATCGATGTCGATCGACCTGTCGACCTACGCGGGTCAGACGGTGACGCTGCGCTTCGCTCACACCACCGACAGCAGCAACGCGGCGTACGCCGGCTTCTACGTGGACGACCTCGAGATCCTCATCGTGGACGACGGCGACGGCGACGGCTGGGTGTCCTGCGGGGACTGCGACGACACGGACGCCACGGTCTACCCCGACGCGCCGGAGACCTGCGACGACGGCATCGACCAGAACTGCGACGGGGTGGATGCCACCGGCGACGCCGACGGGGACGGCGTGAGCGCCTGCCTGGACTGCGACGACAACGACGCCAACAACTTCCCTGGCAACCTCGAGATCTGCGCGGACGGGCTCGACCAAGACTGCTCGGGCGCCGACGACGACGGAGACGCCGACGGCGACGGGTTCACGTCCGACGTGTGCATCGGCGGCGACGACTGCGACGACACCAACGCCGCCGTGTTCCCCGGCGCCTTCGACCAGGACGGCGACGGCTTCGAGATCTGCGCGGACTGCTTCGATCTGGGCGGCGACACCGAGGCCCTCGTCAACCCCGACGCACCCGAGGTCTGCGACGGCCTCGACAACGACTGCGACGGCGCGACCGACAACCTGGATGTGGACGGCGACGGCTTTGCGCTGTGCCTGGACTGCGACGACGACGACCCCGTCATCAACCCCGACGCCGAGGAGATCTGCGACGACGGGATCGACCAGGACTGCTCGGGCACGGATCTGGTGGGCGACCTCGACAGCGACGGCTTCGTGAACGCCGCCTGCGACGGCGACGACTGCGACGACGGCGACGCAGCCGTGAACCCAGACGCCGACGAGATCTGCGACGGCGTGGACCGCAACTGCGACGGGCTCACCACCACCGTGGACGAGGACGGAGACCTGCACTTTGACTCCGCGTGCGGCGGCGACGACTGCGACGACACCGACGCCGCCATCCACCCCGACGCGATCGAGGCGTGCGACGGCGTCGACAACAACTGCGACGGGGCGCTGCTCGACGGGGGCGAGGTGGACGGCGACGAGGACGGCGTGCCGGCCTGCGAAGACTGCGACGATGCAGTGCCGACCACGTTCCCTGGCGCCGAGGAGCTGTGTGACGGGATCGACAACGACTGCGACGATCTCATCGACGAGGACCTCATCCGCGACGGCGACCAGGACGGGTTCGAGCGGGCCGCCTGTGGAGGCGAGGACTGCAACGACGCCAGCGCCGAGGCGAGCCCCTTGGGGTCCGAGGACTGCAGCGACGGCCTCGACAACGACTGCGACGGGGGCATCGACGGCGCCGACGAGGACTGCGACTTCGGTGGCTGCGCGTGCGAGAGCAGCGTGTCGGGCAGCGCGCCGTCGGCGCTGATGCTGCTGCCGCTGATGGCCCTCGCCCTGCGACGACGACGACTGCGCTGACCGCATCGTGCCCGTGCTCACGGGCCGGAAATCAGGTAAATCAACGCGCATGCACACGCACGCACGCACCTTGTCCGCCCTGATCGCCTCCACGGCGCTCGGTTTCTGCGCCTTCGCCCCCTCGGGCGCCGAGGCCCAGACCAACGCCTTTGGCTACGAGCAGAGCACGGTCACCTACGACTTCGTGACTCCGCCCACCGGCACCGGCAACGCGCTCTTCGACGACGGCGTGGCCACGTTCGCGCTGCCGTGGTCGTTCCCCTGGTACGGGACGAGCTACGGCTCGGTGTACGCGGGCGACAACGGAGAGCTGTCGTTCACCAGCAAGTTCAACAGCGAGTACTTCAACGGCTGCCTCCCCGACGCGCTCGGGCAGGTGGACATCGCGGTGTTCTGGGACGATCTCGAGGCGGGCGCCGGCCTGTCGTCGCCTGGAGACGTGCACATCTGGTGGGATCAACTCGGCGGCAACGACCGCGTGATCGTGCACTGGGAGCAGATCCCGCTGTACAGCACATTCACCGGGAACACGGGCACCTTCCAGGCCCACCTCTACCCCGGCGGCGAGGTGCAGCTGCACTGGCAGGACACCACCTTCGGCGACGCGTTCTCCGACAACGGCGCCAGCGCGACCATCGGCATCCAGGACGACGCGGGCAGCACGTTCGACCCCATCGAGGTCACCTGCAACGCGGCGACGACGCTGGAGAACACGGGCATCTCGTTCTCGACCTGCAGCGACGGCGACGGCGACGGATTCAACGACGAGGCCTGTGGTGGTGCCGACTGCGACGACACCGACCCGGCGATCAACCCCACGGCCGCAGAGACCTGCGACAACGCCATCGACGAAGACTGCTCGGGCGCAGCGGACGTCAGCGACGGCGACGCCGACACCTACACCAACATCGCCTGCCCCGGCGGCGACGACTGCGACGACGCGGACCCGGCGCTGAACCCCGGCGTGGACGCGGACGGCGACGGCAGCAGCGCGTGCGATGACTGCAATGACAGCCCCGGGCTGGGCGCGTTCCTGTACCCGGGCAACACCGAGGAGTGCGGCGACGGCATCGACCAGGACTGCTCGGGGGCCGACGACATGCCCGACGTGGACGGCGACGGCTACGACGCCATCGCCTGCGGCGGGGACGACTGCGACGACTTCGACGCCAGCGTGAACCCCGGCAGCGATCTCGACAGCGACGGCTTCACGGTGTGCGACGGGGACTGCGACGATCTGGCGCCCTCGGCGTTCCCGGGCAACCCCGAGATCTGCGACGGAGGCATCGACAACGACTGCGACGGCACCGCCGACGACGTGGACGCCGACGGAGACCTGGACCTCGCCATCCCCTGCGGCGGCACGGACTGCGACGACAATGACCCCACGGTCGGCGCCACCACCGACGCGGACAGCGATGGCAGCAACGCGTGCGACGACTGTGACGACACCGACCCCTCGATCTACCCCGGCGCCCCGGAGCTTTGCGACACCACCGACTCCGACTGCGATGGGCTCGATGACGCGTTCGACCTCGACGTGAACTCGGGCGGGTCGAGCTTGCAGACCACCGCGAGCAACGCGCCCGGTCAGATCTTCCCGGCGATCATCGGGGCGAGCCCGTCGACCACGTTCATCGCGGCGGGCGGGATCGTGCAGGACCTGAACGTCACGGTGAACGTCACCTACACCCCCATGAACGAGGTCACGCTGACCATTACGTCGCCCATGGGCACGAGCGTGACGCTGGTGGCGGACGCGACTCTGGCCGGGACCAACATGGCGTCCACGGTATTCGACGACGAGGCCGCTGCGGCGGCGACCACCGGCACGGCACCGTACACCGGCTCCTTCACGGCGGCGGGGAGCCTGTCGGCGTTTGACGGCGAGGACTCGACGGGGACCTGGCTGGTGCTGGGCGAGAGCAACGGGATCTTTGGCATCGGCACCGTGGACAGCGTCATCCTCGACATCACGGTCGGGGCGGTGGACGACGCCGACAGCGACGGCGCGGTGGACTCGTGCGGCGACTGCGACGACACGAACGCCACGATCTACCCCGGGGCGCCTGAGACCTGCGCCGACGGCATCGACCAGGACTGCGACGGCGTGGACGCCACCGGCGATCTGGACGGCGACACCTATGTGGACGCGGACTGCGGCGGCGACGACTGCGACGACGGCGACGCGCTGATCAACCCGTCTGTGGACGGCGACGGCGACGGCAGCAATGTGTGCGACGACTGCGATGACGGAGACTCCAGCAACTTCCCGGGCAACCTGGAGATCTGCGCCGACGGCATCGACCAGGACTGCTCGGGCGCCGACGACAACGGCGACAGCGACGGCGACGGCTACGTGAACGACGCGTGCATCGGCGGCGACGACTGCGACGACGGCAACGCCAGCGTGTTCCCCGGCGCCTTCGACCAAGACGGCGACGGCTACGACATCTGCGAGGACTGCTACGACATCGGCGGCGACACCGAGGCGCTCGTCAACCCCGACGAGCCCGAGGTCTGCGATGGCCTCGACAACGACTGCGACACCATCACCGACAACCAGGACGCCGATGGCGACGGGTTTGTGAACAACGCGTGCTTCGGCGGCGACGACTGCGACGACGAGGACGCAGCCATCAACCCGCAGACCGACGCGGACGGGGACGGGTTCCATGCGTGCGTGGACTGCGACGACACAGTGGACACGGTGTTCCCCGGCGGCGACGAGGTGTGCGGCGACGGCATCGACCAGAACTGCAACGGCTCGGACCTGGTGGGCGACGTGGACGGCGATGGCTACGACTCGGCCACCTGCGACGGGGACGACTGCGACGACAACGACGCCGACGCCAACCCGGGCGCCACCGACATCTGTGACGGGGTGGACCTGAACTGCGACGGGAACACCACCACCGTGGACGAGGACGGCGACGGCTTCTTCGACGAGGCGTGCGGCGGCGACGACTGCGACGACGACGCCATCGGCGTGCACGTGGACGCGGTGGAGGCGTGCGACGGCATCGACAACAACTGCGACGGCGAGCTGCTCGACGGCGGCGAGGACGATCTCGACGGCGACGGCGTGCCGGTGTGCGCGGACGACTGCGACGACAACAACCCGGACCTGTACCCGGGCGCCCAGGAGATCTGCGACGGCCTCGACAACGACTGCGACGACGAGGCGGACGAGGGACTGATCACCGACGGCGACCAGGACGGCTTCATCCGCGAGGCGTGTGGTGGCGACGACTGCGACGACGCCGAGGCGGACAACAACCCCGACGGGCAGGAGGACTGCTCCGATGGGGCAGACAACGACTGCGACGGCGCGGTGGACGGCGAGGACGAGGACTGCGACTTCGCCAACGACGGGTGCGCGTGCAGCACGGCCGACAGCGACGGCGGCGGCGCGGCGATGCTGGCGCTGATGCTGGGCATGGTGGCGGTGCGGCGGAGGCGTGCGTGGTCCGCGTCCTGATCGTCTGTCTGGGGAACATCCACCGGTCGCCTCTGGCGCACGGGGTGGTGCAGCAGCGCATCGAGCAACGGGGGCTGCAGGACCGGATCACCGTGGACTCGTGCGGGACCTCGCGGCACCACGTAGGAGAGCAAGCGGGCATCGACACCCGGCGACTGGCGGCGAAGCGCGGGCTGGATCTGGAGTGGCACCGCAGCCGCCAGCTGGCCGACAGCGACTTCTTCGAGTTCGACGTGCTCATCCCCATGGACACGAGCAACGAGTCCGACATCCACGAACGCATGCTGCCCAACAGCGAGGCGGTGGTGCGGCGATTCATGGACTTCGTGCCCAACGCGCCCGGTCCTGACATGCCCGACCCGTACTACACCCACGGGTTCGAGACCGTGCACGACCTCGTGCAAGCGGGCGCCGACCCGCTGATCGACTGGTTGCTGGAGCAGGACGCGCGCTGAGATCTGACGGATCCGCGGATCCGAATTCGTCCCCGGGAGGTGGCCGCGACTTCATGCGGTCCCAACTCGGAGACCGAAATGAAACGCAGCATCCTTCTTGTTCTTGCGGCCCTGTTCTTGGCCATTCCCTGGTCCGAAGCCTCGGCCGGCACCCCGAGCCTGATCCCTGGGACGGGGATCCCCGTCGCACCCGCGCTGTCGGCGACGATCTCGCCGATGCCCAGCCCGGCGGAGCAGGAGCTCATCACCGCGCTCAACACCGTGCTGGCACTGGGGACGCTGAGCAGCGAGCTGGTGGCGATCGGCCTCGACCGGGCGTGGTGGGCGGCGAACCTCGAGGTGACGCTGCACCACATCCCGTACTACCTGTCTGAGGGGCGGGAGTACGACATGTTCGTGGACCTGGTGCATCCACCGACGGGGGACCAGACCGGCTGCTACGCGCGCACCGGTACGACCCAGTGGACGTGCATCGACTCCTGGGGACCGTCGAGCTCGTATCCCCTGGTGAGCAAGCCCGCTGACTTCGTCGACTCCCTGTTTCCGGTCGCGTGGAGCATGAGCGGGGGAAGCGCGGCAGGAAGCTCACTGCAGTGGAACTGCATGGACCTGCGAGCGGCGAGCGGGCAAGCGGATGCGGTGGAAGACGCAGGGCGGATCGCGGGCGGACTTGCCGCCGCAGGCGGCGCCTTTGCTGGTTTGGGCGCACTGATGGGAGCAACCTCAGCGGCGATCGGCACCCTCGCCGGCGCCGTGGTTCCCGCCGGGATGGTCCTCGCGCCGGCATTGGTTGCCGGCGCCGCTGTCGGACTGATCGTAGCCGGTGTCGTCGTCGCTGCGATCGTCGCCGGACACGCTGCGCGGCGCGCCTACGAGGCAGGTACGACACTCGGACTAGCCACAAGTTGCCCGGGCTGCGGCGATGGGTACGACCCGAAGAAGTGGCGCTGCACATCGAACCCCGCGTCGGACCTGTGCACGTGTACACCCATCGAGAGCAACGGGGAGCCGAGCGAAGACAGCGAGGGCGGGTCCCACGGGGGCTCCGCGACCGCGACTTGCTCGACTGACGGCCCCAAGACCCTCACCATCCACGCCAACCCGTGGGATGTCACTTGCTACTCGGATGCCAGCGGCTGCACGGAGTCGGAGAGTCACCAGGGAGTGGACAACGCGTCGTGCGAGTCCTGCGGCTGGTACACCCCACCCGAAGATATCCTGCCCACAACCGGTGGCTCCAGCAGCTCCGACGGCGCCAGCTACGGCTGCGACGTCTGCGTAGCTGGCGACTCGCCCAGCATCGGCGAGGTAACCTGCTGGTCGATCACTTCGGAGTAGCTGTGAATTCATTCTCGCCAGGACTGCGCGCCGGGCTGCTGGTCATCGTTCTTGGATACCTCGCCGCCGGTTCCGCGCTGATCTGGCCCGAGTTCGCTGACAGCGTAATGACCGCCGCCCTCGTCTTGGGGGCGGCGGTCACCGCCAGGGCGCTGTTCAAGGGCGGGATGCGTCCGGGACCGGCTTGGGGCGCGGGCCTGCTTGCCGTCGCGACCTTCGCGCTGACTACCTACCTGGGTACGCGCTTGCAGGAAGGCTTGGGGCCGGACGCGCTCTTCAGGCTGACCCCCGTCCTGATCCCCGCCCTCAACGGCTTCCTGGCATCGCTCGCGATCATCTGGACCCGCCACAAAGCCCAGAACGGCGGCTGGCCGTTCGTCGGCCGCGACGTGCACACCATCCGGCCCCGCTGACGCACGCTGACGCGGGCTGATTGCGGTCCGCAGAAGACTTGAGTGGCGTTCGAGGTCGAGGAGACCACGAGGAGCGGAGGGAGACGCACCTAGGTGCGTCTTCTGCGCATCGCAATGAGAATCGTCAGTACCCGCTCTGGCGCCTCTGCCAGCGTGGAGCCATGGCGGTCCCCCGCACTCTGCAAGCCATCGAGCGACGCTTCCTCCCCGCGGACTTGCGGGAGCGGCTGCGCGACCTGTCCATCGCCGACCCCGGCCACGGCTACGACTCCTTTGGGCTGCACGCCGACTGGGTCTCCGCCGCGGCCGGGCTGTTCACGCCTCTGTACGAGCGCTGGTTCCGGGTGACATCCCACGGCGTCGAGAACGTGCCCCAGCAGGGCGGCGCCGTGCTCGCCGCCAACCACAGCGGCACCATCCCCATCGACGCCATGATGATCTGGAACGACGTCCTGCGGCACACCTCGCCGCCCCGCGTCACCCGCGTCGTCATGGACCACTTCGTCAACCTGCTCCCCGCCATCAGCATCCTCTTTGGCCGCTGCGGCGCTGTGGGCGGCAGCCGCGGCAACTTCCACGAGCTGCTCGAGCGCGGCGAGCTCGTCGGCGTCTTCCCCGAAGGCCTGCCCGCCATCGGCAAGCCGTGGAGCGAGCGCTATCAGCTCTGCGAGTGGCGAGAGGGCCACGCCGAGATGGCCATCCGCCATGGCGTCCCCATCGTGCCCATCGCGGTCATCGGCTCCGAGGAGCAGCTCCCGACCCTCACTCGCATCGAGTCCATCAAACTCTTCGGGCTGCCCTACCTGCCGATCCCCGCCACCCCCATCCCGCTGCCCGTGCACTACCACCTCTGGTACGGCGAGCCCATCCCCACCCACCTCGACTACAGCCCCACGCAGGCCGACGACGGCGCGGTCGTCCGGGAGGCCGCCGCCCGGGTCAAAGCATCCGTGCAGGCGCTGATCAAGCGAGGCCTCGCCGAGCGGGAGGGCGTGTTCCGATGAGCCGTCGTGTGCTGGTGACCGGGGCGACAACCCCTCTGGGAGTTCGCTTTGTGCAGGACCTGCTCGCAGACGAGCAGGTCGGTCATGTGCTCGCCCTCGGCGTCGAGGACACCCCGGAAGGTCTGCCCAGCTCCCCAAAGCTCACCTACGCCCAGAGCGACCTGCGCCGCGCCCGGCATATCCGCAGACTGCTCGGCGGGCCGGTGGCCGAGCACGGGATCGACACCATCGTGCACACCGCCCTGCATCGGTCCGCCAACGACGAAGGCGGATCCATCCACCGGCTCAACGTCGAGAGCACCCGCCTCCTGCTGCGCCTCGCGGCCGCCGCGCCGCAGATCAAGCACTTCGTGTATCGCTCCGACGCCGCCGTCTACCGCGTGCGCGTCAGCGCGCCGCAGGTCCTGCGGGAAGACCACCCGCTTGAGCACTCGCCCGACGCCCCGCAGTGGGTCCGCGACCGGGTGGAGGCCGACGTCGTCGCGTGCACGCACATGGGCCTCGTGGACCTGCGCGTGATGGTGCTGCGCTGCGCCGAGGTGTTCGCGCCCCGCATGGGCTCGCAGCTCACCGACTGGGTGCGGGCGCGCGTCTCCCTGCGTCCCGTGGGGTTCGACCCCATGGTCAACCTGCTCTCCCTCGGCGACGCGTCCGCGGCCCTGAGGGCAGCGGTGCACAGCGACGCTCAGGCGGTGATCAACGTGCCCGGGGCAGACACCCTGCCTCTGTCAGCCCTCGCCCAGCGCCACGGGCGCTCCTGCGTCACGGTCCCCGGCCCGCTGATGGGCCCGCTGTATCGACTCCGCACCCGTCGGCGCAGCGCCGACTTCCGCTACGACCTCAACGCCCACCGCTTCCACTTCTCGATGGTGCTCGACGGGCGCCGCGCCGTGGACATCCTGGGCTACCGGCCCAGTCAGCGGCTGTCTTGGCCGCACCCGTAGAGAGCTGAACCGCTTGCGGCCCCGTCGCCGCGAGCTCACCCCCCGCGCAGCGCCGCCACGGCCATCCAGGCCCAGGCCGCCAGGAAGCACAGGCCGCCGAGCGGCGTGATCGCCCCAAGCATCCCGATCCCGCTCAGCGCCAACGCGTACAGCGAGCCTGAGAACAGCACGATCCCAGCGACCATGAGCCACAGCATCCCGCGCCGCGGTGCCGGATGCAGCGCGATCAGGCACAGCGCGAGCCCATGCAGTTGGTGGTAGCGCACCGCGGTGTCCCACACATCACGCAGGTGCGCGTCGGGCACGAGCTTCTCCAACCCGTGACTGCCAAACGCCCCCAGTCCCACGCCGAGCACCATCGCACCGCAGCCCAGCGCCCAGCCCAGCCGGGCCACGGCCCGCGGATCGCTCACGGCGCGTCCGGCTTCCTCGCCACGATGCGGTAGGCGTTCGAGGCACCGGAACGCGCGAGGACGCCCGCGCTCACCTTGTCCACGACGACGGCCAGCAGCATCAGCGGGGTGCCAAGGCCCCACACCACGCTGTGCCACACCCGGCGGCCCAGCCCGGGCGCAGGGTGCCAGGGGTGCTCAGGCGTCGGCGAGAGCATCGACAGCACCGCCACCGTGCCGAGGATCGCCTCGCTCGCGATGTGCGCCTCCGCCCGATGGCTCGCCACCGGCTGCAGCCCCTCCTCTCGCATCATCGCCTGCAGGGCGTCGTGCTGAATGAAGTGCTGATGCTGGGGCTGGAACCACGGCAGCCAGAAGCGACCGAGCCTCCGACCGAGCCAAGAGCTGGGGTCCGGGACCTCCACGAGCAGGACGCCGCCGGGCCGGAGCGCCGTGGCCGCGGCGGCGATCTCGTCACGCTGCTCCCGGGTGTGCTCGAGGTAGTGGCTCATGGACACGACGTCGTACTGGCCGGCCAGCGACGGCGCCAACTCGGGGAACAGCCCGAGGTGTGCCGCGTCGATGAACCCCCTCCGCTTCGCGTCGTTGACGCCGTCGGACAGGTCGAGCCCATCGACCTGGGCGTCCGGCAACAGCCCCTTGATCACGTTCGCGAAGTGCCCGTGGCCGCATCCCACATCCAGCCAGGACCGAGGCGCGACCTGGGAGATCGCCAGCGCCGCCCGGGCGTCGTAGGCGTGCACCTGGGCGTCGAACATGCTGTCGATGCCGTCCTCACCGAGCCCATCGTAGAAGTCCCGGTAGTAGAACCCGAGCCCATCGATCGACAAACGCGGGTTCTGGAAGATGTGGCCGCACGACTCGCAGCCGTCGAGCCGGAAGCGCCCCGGCTTGCCTTGCCAGATGTCTTGAAGCACCAGGTGCTCACGCAGTTGGCTCGCTGCACACACGGGGCAGCTCATCGCTGGCGCTTCGAAGAAGCGCTCGGTGCCCCCGGCGAGCTCCTCGGCGTACATCGCGCGCAATGGCGCAGCGTCCTCGTCGAGGAGGCGACGCGGCCTCTGGACCAGCGCTCTGAGCCACCGGGCAAGAGTGTCGACCCAGCGAAGCATCAACTCGACGACCAGCGACGAGGGACCCACCCGGAACGGCGTGCCGAGCGACGCCATCGCCGGTTGCAACAGGAAGATCAGCAAGGCAACCCAGCCGGCCCAGCCGGCGACCCACGGGCCGATCCCCGTCAGCAAGAGCATCAACGGGATCGAGAACACGGTGTACAGATCGGTGCCGTATGCCTCCTCGACCGCGGCGCGATCGTCAAACGGGTCCTCGTCCAACCACGACCACCGCGCCTGCACAAAGCCAGCGCTGCCGTAGCGGCCGAGGCGCCGGGCGAAGACCACGTGCCGGGCCACGTCGACCCGAGCCGGGCCGGGGTCGAGGCGAGAGCGATGCAGCACCTCGTCCCGGACCACCAGCGCACACGCCGCGCCCACTCCGCCCGCGGTGGTCGGTGCGCGCAGCGCCCGGTCGATCAGCTGCCCCGTGGTGACCAGATAGGACGCCGGCGCGGTGCCCGGCACGAGATGCACGATGTCCAGCCCTTCTGCCGCCGCATGGCTGCAGGCCGCGAGCAGATCGCCGTCGTCCACGTGCGCGCCGGGCGCGACGACCCAGGTGAAGCCGTCCGGCGCGTGGTGCTGCCGGGGAGGCACGACCGCCGCGAGCCCCCGCCGTGCGGCGAGCCCCAGCACCAACAGGCGCAGCGCGATCAGGGTCCAGATGAAGAGGGGCAGGGTCATGCGGCCCGAATCATCGTGGCGCGGCGGCGTTCTGTCGAGCGGGAGTCGACCCTGGGAGACTCCACCGCGCCCGAACCTACTGCTCGGTCGCCGGCTCCTCGGGCACGTGGTACTCCACCAGCACGATATCGCCGGGCTGAGGCACCGACTCCAGCCGGGTGAACACCACCGCGTTGTCGGCCTCGGAGTACTCCCAGTCGGCCACTCGCTGACCGTCGACGCGCACGTCCAGGGTCTCGATCAGCGGGATCTCGGTGAGCTCGAACCGATCCAGCAGCCCCGCGGCCCGCAGCCCGACCACGCCGAGCATGTCGCCCCAGTCTTCACTGCAGATCGAGCCGATGGTGCCGCCCGTCGCCTGGGCCGCCTCGAGGTATCCGTCGCCGCGCAGCGCACCCAGCCCCTGTGAGCCCGGCTGCCCTTCGCCCAGCTCGTCGCCGCAGCCGCCCTCCACCTCGGGACCCTCGGGGCTGAACCCCACGATCGCCGACAGGTCGGACATGCGCTGTCCCGTGGGGCCCTTGAGCGCGTTCATCCACTCCGCGAAGGACTCCCAGTCCACGAGGTCCTCAGGCGCCCCCTCCCGGGCCGAGTAGTCGGGCTCGTCCGAGACCACGATGACCGCGAGGTGCGCGTCAGCCCGCAAGAACCCGGAGTTCGCGGTGTCACCCAGCACTTCGATGGCCTCATACGCCGCGGTGAGGCCCTTCTCGTCGGAGTGGCGGTCGTCCAACCCCAGCAGCGCGCGCTCCTCGAACAGCCCCGCCGCGTCCTCGTCGGCCTCGGTGATCACCTGAGGCTCGCCCACCATCAGGCCCTCAAGCCCCTCGCTGTCCTCCTCCCCGATGTTGGTCGAGGTCACAGCGAGGTTGAAGGCCAACTGCCGGGTCAGGAAGAACTCGATGAAGGCGGGGAAGTTGGCAGCGAGCGCCTCCTGCTCGTCGATCATGGAGCACGAGGTGTCAATGACCCACAGGATGTCCGCGGTGCTCGGCTGGAGCTGCTCGAACTCCTCGATACGCTGGGTGTCCGTCTGGCGAAAGCCTCGACGGAAGTCGTTCAGGCCGCAGCCTGAGACCACCAAGAGCACAAGCGCTAGCACGCTGAATCGACGATGCACCACCCCGAACCTCCTCAGGGGGTAGAACACCCCGAGGCGGGCGCCAGAGCAAGCGGAAAATGGGTCTTCACAGACCTTTACCTGCGGGACAAACCACGGAGACATAGGGAACGCAGTCTGGATCAACGAAAGGAGCAATCAATGCTCGGTTTTCTCTTTGGTGTCGGACTCTCTCTCTTTCTCATGCGTCGCATCGGACGCGGCCCCTGGCGGTCTCGCAGCGCGCGGCACGGCGGCTCCAGGCGGTCTCGGCACCGCCGTCGCGAGTGGATCCTCAATCGCATGAGCTCCCATCTGGACACCACCCCGTCCCAGGACAAGGTTCTGGAAGACGTGGTCGACGATCTGATGGAGGTGTTCGGCGAGCAGCGCTCGAGCTTCTCCTCGGCGCGCTCCTCGCTGGCCGACATCCTCGCCGCCGCCGAGTACGACCAGGCCTCGATGGACGCGCTCAAGGCGGAGCAAGACGAGTCGCTCGGCGCGATGCACGGCGCGGCGGGTGACGCCCTGAAGCGTCTGCACGCTGTGCTCGACGAGGAGCAGCGCGAGCGCCTCGCCAGCTTCATCAGCCGAGGGCCTCGTGGGCATCACTGCCGGGGTCGGCGCCGCCACCTGCACGCCGCGTAACCGCCGGCTCGCCAAACCAGTCCCGACGGGAGTCATCGCATGATGGCTCCCGTCGGTCTGTGTAGCGCGCTCGCCTGCTAGAGCACCGAACGACTTACGGGCCCGAGCATCGCGACGGCCGGGTGCTGGCTGGCTAGTACTGCTTGATTAGTCTTGACCACGACCCGTGATCGTGATCAAACGTCGGAATGGATATCGACCTTCCAAACTTGTGTCGCGACGTTGAGACCTTCAG
>Ga0222662_1000080_pt1 | contig 91411 bp, 88 predicted proteins | sample AntAcemetagen600_FD_179821 | JGI IMG/M metagenome (GOLD analysis project Ga0222662, IMG submission 179821) | Saline water microbial communities from Ace Lake, Antarctica - #600 | ecosystem: Environmental > Aquatic > Non-marine Saline and Alkaline > Saline | place: Antarctica: Ace Lake... | reverse complement strand
CGCCATCCAAGCTCGTTGAGTTGGGAAGTCGCTGGAACGAAACATAAACCAAACATAAAGAAAGGAAGAAACATAAAGCCAACGATGGAAACTCTCAGTTCAAACCCAGCAGGTAATTACCCCTGCGGGGAAGGCCTCGTGCAGAATCCCGAAGTCGGCAGCCCGCAGGGCGGCGTAATTAGTCCCCTGCTCAGTAATGTATACCTGCACACCGTCCTCGACCACTGGTATGTCCAAGACATCCAGCCGCACCTGCAAGGCAAGTCCTTTCTGGTGCGTTATGCCGATGACTTCGTGATGGGGTTTGCCAATAAGAGCGACGCCGAATCAATGCTGGAAGCATTGAAGGAACGCTTCGCCGCCTACGGGCTGCAAATCCATCCTGAGAAAACGCGACTGGTGCGGTTCAAACGTCCGAGCAAGTATCCGAACGAAAGGGAATCAAAACCCGGGACCTTCGACTTCCTCGGCTTCACGCATTACTGGGGCAAATCGCGAAAAGGCAATAATGTGGTGTGCCGGAAAACCTCCGGTAAACGCTTCCGCCGCTCACTCAAAGCAATCAAAGAGTGGGGCTGGAAGCACCGCCACCTGTCTCTGAAAGAACAGCAGGAACAGATCAACAGGAAGCTTAGTGGCCATTACGGCTACTATGGGATCACGGGAAATAGTCGGAGCCTGAGCCGTCTGCGGCAAGAAGTGCAAAAGCACTGGCGAAGATGGCTGGGCAGACGAACCCGAGGCGGACCAATGAACTGGAACCGCTTCAACGGGCTATTGGTCAACTACCCGCTGATTCCTCCCAAGATCGTCCACAGCTATAAACCTCCCAGCGAATCCATGATCTGAGGAACCGTGTGCGTTAATCGCGCTCGCACGGGTCTGTAGGAGTGCGGTCGAGCAATCGGCCGCACGACCTCGAACCAGCGCACTTTTCAGCAGAGAAAAACGGTTGCCGCCACAGGATGCGTGGTCAATCTTTGAGGGACATGGAATCGGTTCAGCAGAGGAAGGGTATCATATTAGCAGGAGGGTCGGGAACTCGTCTCTTTCCATTGACGCGTGCTGTGAGTAAACAGTTGATGCCAGTCTACGACAAGCCGATGATTTACTATCCGCTCTCGGCTCTGATGCTCGCTGGTATTCGCGAGGTTTTGATCATTTCAACACCCGAGGATTTACCTTTATTCCGCAAGCTATTGGGCGATGGCGTTTCTCTTGGAATGCAGTTCTCCTATGCAGAGCAGCCGAGGCCGGAGGGGTTGGCCCAAGCTTTTCTTATTGGAGAGGAGTTTTTAGACGGGGCGCCAGCTGCTCTCGTTCTCGGAGACAACCTTTTTTATGGAGGTAATTTCACAGCAGCAATCCGTTCTGCTCACGCTTCGGAAGAATCGGTCATCTTTGCCTATGAAGTTTCCAATCCAAAGTCATACGGAGTTGTCGAATTTGACAAAACAGGCCATGTGGTGAGTTTGGAGGAAAAACCGGATAAGCCAAAATCGAAATTTGCGGTTCCTGGAATCTACTTCTACGAAAGTGACGTTTGCGCGATGGCTAGATCGCTGAAACCGAGTCCACGCGGAGAATTAGAGATCACCGATCTGAATCGGCTCTATTTGGAAGCGGGTCGGCTTCGCGTCGAAGTCATGGGTCGAGGCACAGCTTGGTTGGATACAGGAACCCACGACAGCCTTTTGGCTGCGGCCTCTTTTGTGCAGGTAATTGAGCAAAGGCAGGGATTGAAAATTGCCTGTATAGAAGAGATTTCCTACCGCCATGGTTGGATCGGGAAGGATGAGCTGGAGGAACTAGCAGTGGCCCTCGGGAAGACCGGTTACGCGGACTATCTGCGTTCCCTGCTACGCGATTGATCCCGCTTTACTTTAATTCATGGAAGCATCGGGGAAACGGAGATTGGCGATGCCATGAGTGTAGAAGTCTCGATCATTACCGCCCTCTACAATCGGCTAGATCTCACGAAGAGTTTTCTGGAGGACCTCGACAGAACTCTAGGTAAAATCGCTTATGAGGTCATTCTGGTCGATGATGGCAGCACGGATGGAACGCGTGAGTTTCTGCAGAGTCTTCATGCTCCGCATTTTCGGTGTTTCTTAAACGAGGATAATTTGGGTTATGCTGGATCGAATAATCGGGGGGCTTCTGAAGCAAAGGCCCCCATCCTTTGCTTTTTGAACAATGATTTGGTTTTGCATGACGGTTGGTTCGAACCAATGCGTGACCTTTTGGATGAGACAACGGGAGCTGTTGGGAATGTGCAATTAAATGCTCAAACAGGCCGGATAGACCATGCAGGAATTATTTTTGCACCGTGGGGCATTCCGGAGCATTGGGGCCAAAATTATTTATGTATTCCCAAGAAAGGCGGTCGTGATTTTAAGGCCGTTACGGGTGCCTGCTGTGTCCTATTCCGGTCTGTTTTTGAGACAGTTGGCGGGTTCGATGATAAGTACCGCAATGGATTTGAAGACATCGATTTCTGCCTTCGATTGAGGGAATCCGGTTTGCGGAACAAGGTCGCCTTCTCTAGTCGGGTTGGGCACTGGATCAGCGCCAGCCCGGGTCGAAAGGACAAAGATGCGGCCAATATAAGAAGGTTTTTGGATCATTGGGGAGAGCAGACAAGTAAGTGGGGAATGGCTGACTGGCCTTCTCACTACTTGCGAAGGCATACCAGAAATCCGTGGAAGTTGAACGGGTTGAAGACCTTGGATGCGCTTCGGATGTTGATTGGTCTTTCAAAAGCGCCGTCCCAGTGGATGTTGAGTCGGGCGAAATCTTTACGGGAAGAAGGTGTACCGTGAAAAATCGGGTTTATATCGATTGCACGGCGACCGCCAATACGTTGCACCACACGGGCATTCAGCGTGTGACCCGAACGCTCATAGTTTTTGGGGCGGTCAGAAACGAAGATTGGGTGCCGATCGTTTGGGATTCGGGCTGCTACCGCCTGCCGAATCGCTTTGAAAGATCGCGGCTGACATCAGTTTTCTCTCCGGGAATTCATCGCTGGAGAAAACTGACGAACTTTCTAGGTGGTATTTTCCCAAGGAAAGAGGAAAATCTTTTGGAAAGCGGTAGTGACACAGTATTTCTTCTTACTGAGATACCCTCCGGCGAGCGACTTCAGTTCCTCGACGAGCTGGCGTCAACGGGGAGTCGGCAAATGGTGATGGTGGGAATATGCCATGACTTATTGAGTTGGAGTCACCCGGAGTGGACTGCGTCATCAAGGAAGGAGGGTTTTGAGGATTACCTTCGGCTTCTTGGCTTGATGGAAAGAATTATCTGTCCTTCGCAAGCGACGGCGATCGAGTGGGATCGATTCCAGCGCGTAGCAGGAATTGTCGGGCCAAAAGCAGAAGTGATGCCATGGCCTGTTTCCGGAGAGTTGAAGACAACGAGTGCCAGCAAAGATTTTGTGCCTATGATTCTTTCGGTGGGGACCTTTGAAGCCAGGAAAAACCATGACCGTCTCCTTGATGCAGCTGAGATGCTCTGGAAGTCTGGCCACCTATTTGAGCTTCAACTAGTCGGTCGTCAGCGCGCCCGGGGAGAGAATGAAATACCGGATCGAATAGCCGAACTTCGGAGGCAGGGAAGGCAAGTTGAGTGGACGCCCCGTGCGACTGACGAAAAACTGGAGGCCCTTTACCAGAGATCTGCATTCACGGTCTTTCCCTCGCTGGCAGAGGGATACGGTTTGCCAGTAGCGGAGGCATTGATTCGCGGGAAACCATGCATTTGCTCAGGGGAGGGGGCCATGGGTGAAATTGCTGCTGGCGGGGGTTGTTTGGTAGTTCGGGTTGAGGATTCTCAGGATATTGCGAAGGGTGTAGAGGAATTGCTAACCAATCCCAAAATGCTCAAAAACCTTTCCCGCGAGGCTGATTCGCGCGAGTGGCCCAGTTGGAGCGACTGGATGGATGCATTGATCGATTCATCCAAATGCTAGACCCCCAATAGACTTTATCCGAATGAAGATCCCAATACCTCTGTCCATCAACTGCTCAATGCTTGGACTTGCCTTTGTGGTTGGACGAATACAAACCATGAAATCTGTATGAGTGAAAAAGCGATCCTTGTTACCGGTGGCTGTGGCTTTATCGGTTCTAACTTTATTCGATTCCTGCTTACCAGTGGGCGGTTTGACGGCAAGGTGATCAACCTTGACTCCCTGACTTATGCGGGGAATCCCTCCAATCTTTCTGATTTTGAAGGAAATGAACAATACTCACTCATTAAGGCAGGTATAGGTAATGAAGAGGTGGTTCGTGGCATTCTGGATGAACACTCGATCTCTGCAGTTGTAAACTTTGCTGCCGAATCGCATGTTGATCGATCCATCGACTCGCCAGAGCCTTTCTTTGAGACCAACGTGATGGGAACCCTGGGCCTCTTGCAAGCGGTGCGAAACCATTGGAAAAAAGCTGAAGCCACTGAGGCAGACGAATTTCGTTTTCTGCATGTATCGACGGACGAAGTCTACGGATCTTTGCTGCCTGAGGAACCTGCGTTCAGTGAGGAGCACCCTCATCGACCTAACAGCCCTTATTCGGCTTCAAAAGCGGCCAGTGACCATCTTGTTAGATCTTATCACCATACTTATGGGTTGCCAGTCGTCACAACGAATTGCTCGAACAATTATGGGCCCTATCAGTTTCCCGAGAAGTTGATCCCTCTTATGATTCTTAACGCACTGGATGGGAAGGATTTGCCGATTTATGGGGATGGAATGAACGTGCGTGACTGGCTTTTTGTCGAAGATCATTGCACGGCCATTTATGAAGTCTTGCAGCGCGGTCGACTGGGGGAAACTTACAACATCGGAGGCAAGTGCGAGCGTCCCAACATCGAGATTGTTGATCGGATTTGCGACATACTGGACGAAGTGCGCCCTAAGAAAGAGGGTGGTTCTTACCAAGACCAGAAAATTTACGTAGCTGACCGCCCCGGGCATGACAGGCGATATGCGATTGACGCGGCAAAGATTGAAACAGAACTGGGTTGGGAACCAGCGGAGACCTTTGAAACCGGAATCCGTAAAACCATTCTCTGGTATTTGGAAAATCTGGAATGGTGCACTGACATCGAACAAAAGAAGTATCAACGGCAACGAATTGGGATAAAAGGATGAGGAAAATGACTGAAATCAGCCTCAGTTTATCCGTAGAGAGATCGAAATTTTGAAGATTCTAATTTTATTTTAGTTGAAGCCATACGCTCCAACGTCTTTTTTCATCGCTTATGACGGTTTCCCATCACCTTTCGAGATATCTTCCATATCTGATTCTCACACTTTTCACCGCCACTGTTTCGGGACAGCAGGAATCGACCCCTACAATCGAAGGATCGACTCTTCAGATGACAGATCTACCGTTGCCCGAGGATTACTACCCTGGATTGCGAGTGATCTTGGAGGAGGCTGGCCAACGGGCTCCGGAATTGGTCCGGGTCGGACTCGACCGGGAGATGGCGCAGGAGCAACTTCGTATTGCCCGATCCCGCTACTATCCAAGTCTTGGAGTGGGGGGTAATCTTGGTTATCGCTTTATTCAACGACAGGGTGAAGAAAGTGACGGAAGTCTTTCCGGTTCTGTCTCGGTTGGAGCCAGCCGCCCACTGTTTTTCTGGGGAGCCGTTACCGCGGGTGTCGAAAAAGGAGAAATCGATTTTGAGAACAGTCTACTTCGCACCAAAGAAGAATTCCAGAGAACGGTTCAGCTTCTAAGGGATGAATACCTGCGCCTCATTCTCAATGAAATGCGTTTGCGGAACCTTCGTCTCCAGCGGAAGAATCTCGAGACCAGTATGGCGCGCCGTGAATCAGACTACCGCGCTGGTCGCTTATCCGAAGAGGAGTATCTCTCTTTCCTGATTGAATTGGATAACTCCTTGATCGAAATTGAGGAGTTGGAGGACGACCGAAACGAGACACTGGCCTCTTTTCGACGGATTAGCGGAGTGGATGCAGTTCCTGAGATTCCGACAGGCGTAGCACCGATCAATCTGGACGCGCTTGAGGCCGAAATAACGGGTAAAGAAGTAACTCCCCTTTGGGTAGAGGAAACGTTCAACGTTCAGTTGAACCGCAATACGATGGAAAAAATTGACTTGGACGCAACAATCATCACGGCGCAACAACGTCCGAATATCAGTTTCAGTGCGAACGTTAGCCAAGCCCCTGTGAATACTGCAACCGAGAATGATGTTGAAACGATTCGATGGTTTGCGGGTCTTTCCATGAGTTGGAACGTTTTTGATGGATTTGCGACTCAAGCAAGTCGTCGGATCAACCTCCTGCAGAAGCGGCGGTTAGAGAGCCAGATTCGCACAAACATCAACCTATTGGACGAAGAGCGCACGGAATTGCGAAATGATCTCATGACAATGATTCGCAAGCAGCGCCTTGCGGAGCGGCGTTACGAGCTGGATTCACGTATTTATTCACGCGTAAAGACTCAGTTTAGCGACGGGCGGGTCTCCACGAATGAATTCAGGCAAACTCAATCCAATTTCTACATTGAGGAATATAACCTCCACATTGCCAGGGCTGCCCTACTGACGACGGTAGCAGACTATCTCGTCCTGCTAAACGCCGATCGGGCAGTCGATTACTTAGAGTTTCAAAAAACAGACGTTTGATCGTTCTTTTTTCAAAATCTTTGAACGGAACGACCGTTTCAATCGTCTCCTGCTATTCAACCAAGACACCACTTTGGCTACAAAATCGAACCTAATTCTCTCAATCCTTTTCAAGGTCATCCTTCCGCTTGCTCTGATTGCTGGCGTGGTATGGTACTTTATGTATGGACTGCGGGCGACTGCAACAGTAGCCCCGGTAACCCGCGGCGTAGCACTGGATGCCGTTCCCGGTAGTCTCACGGTCAATCCTGCCTACAGTCTGACCCTGACGACAGAGGTGAGTGGTCGTATCCTCCGCAGCTCTTTCGAGCTGGGAAAACGGGTTGAAGAGGGAGAGTTTCTAATCGAAATAGATCCCACAGATCTGCGCCTCCAGTATGAATCCTTCAAGGGAAACTACGAATCCTTCAAGCAGCGGTATGAGCTGGTAGCCGATGAGCAGATTGCATTGCAGCAAAAGAAAGACGATCTTGCTAACTCAGAGCGTCTGCATCGTTCGGGAACTCTCTCCATACTCGAAATTCAGCGTGCCCGGGAAAGTTTCCAACTCTTTTTGGAAACCCAACAGGAGAGAAGAATCTCCGACGAAAACCAACTGCGGCAGATGGAGATCCAGCTGAAGGAATGGCAACGAACGCTGGAAAAGACTACGGTTCTGGCTCCAGTTTCGGGAATCATTACCCGTATTTTCGCCTGGCCGGGCGAATTGGTCGGCGTGCGGACTTCGTTGGCAACACTCTACAGTGATGAGTTGCTCGTCGAGGCGAAGGTTAATGAGGAGAATTTTGCTGGAATCCAGATCGGGCATCCGGCCAGGATACGCTTTCTCGCTTTTGGCGATCAGATTTTCGCAGCAACAGTCGAAAAGGTTCTGCCAAACGCGGATCCGCAAACTCAGCAGTATACCGTCTATCTTGATCTAGAGGATGATCGCGGCTTGTTGCGCTCCGGGCTAACGGGTGAGGTCAGTATCATCAAAAACCGGAGAGAAGATACTCTGCTGGTTCCCCGTAGAGCACTGTTCGGCAATTTTGTGTTGGTTGTAAACGACGATGTCGTTGAGATGCGTCGAGTCCGCAGTGGCTTTTTGGGGCTGAATCAAGCAGAGATCCTCGATGGAGTGGAAGAAGGTGATATGGTAATTTCTGATGAAATAGACCGCTTCCGCGACGGGGATAAGGTGAATGTTCTCAGGCCGGGCGAAGGATCCTGATCTCTTACGGGATTAGCCCATGTTTCATAAGTCCACTAACTTTACTATAGCGATTCGCTTCCTCCTTTCGAGGAAGCGGTCTATGCTAATGAGTCTTGCCGGGATTGTCTTTGGGGTAGCTTTTTTCATTGTTACACAAGCGCAGACATCAGGTTTTGAGCAATTTTTCATTCGCACAATGCTCGGTGTCAACGGGTCCTTGCGAGTGGAGGACCGGATTCAGCAGACGATGCGGTCCATGGAGGTTGAGGGTGGAAGTGGATTCCAAATCTCAATGGAAGATGGAGTGGACTACGTTGAAGGAGTAGAGCATCCGGACGAAATTATGGATGCGGTTCAGCGGTTCCGCGAGGTAATATCCGTAGCGGAAGTGCTTCGTGGATCGGCGGAGATAAAAGGTAATTTCCGTGAAATGTTTTGTAAGCCCTATGGGATCGTCCTTGAGCGCTTTTTGAATGTTTCGGATCTGGAGCAACAGATGTTGTATGGGGAACTCGATGATTTTCGAGACAATCCTTTCGGTGTACTAGTCGGGTCGAAGCTGGCGCAGAGATTGATGCTGGACGTTGGAGATCCTGTTTTGCTGGAAGCGAGTGGGGATAATATGCGGTTTCGTGTTTCCGGGATCTATGAAACCGGAATTGAACAGGTGGACAAGGAGCGTGTCTTTCTCCACCTACCTGCTGCTCGAACCCTGCTGAGAAAGCCTTTTGGTGTTTCTTACATCCAAGCCACTCTCATGGACCACGAGCGAGCGCCAGAGGTAGCGGAACGGATTGAGCGGGTTGTATGGCATGGCTCACAGAGTTGGCAAGAGAGGGAGAAGACTTGGTTGCAAGTCTTCCGAGCCCTGCGCGTTTCATCGGGGATCACCGTTTCGAGCATCATCTTGATTGCCGGTTTGGGTATGTTCAACACACTGGTTATGATCGTGATGGAAAAGACCAAGGAGATCGCGATCCTGCGGTCTATGGGGTATCGTCGGAAGGACGTCGGACGTATTTTTCTCTGGCAGGGATTCTCAATTCTAATGATGGGAATCGTCTTCGGTTGTTCATTAGCAGCCTTATGCACTTACGGTATATCGCGGTTGCCTATTCGTATCCGGGGTATTTTTGCAACCGACAGTTTCGTCGTGCACTGGGACTACATGCATTACCTGACAGCAACGGTGATTGCGTCGTTGATCGTCATGGTCGCTTCATACATCCCCGCGCGCCGTGCTTCCCGCCTTGAGCCGGGAGATATTATTCGAGGAACCAGTGGGTAAATGTGATGGAGTCTAGCGAACAAATAATGGAAGAGCCAGTTCTTCGGTGTTCTAACATCCACAAGTATTTGGGGAAGGGAGAGACTCGTGTTCATGTTCTTCGTGGTGTGGGTTTGGAGTTAAAGCCTGGATTGATGTATTCTATTGTTGGACCGTCCGGATGTGGTAAGAGCACACTCATGTACCTGCTGGGCCTACTTGACCGACAGGACGAAGGAGATATCTGGATTGCAGGGAATGACATGGGCCGTGCAGCCGATGCGGCTCGTACTGCTGTGCGGAATTCATCGATTGGTTTCGTATTTCAGTTTCACTTTTTGCTTTCTGAATTTACGGCACTTGAGAATTTGATGCTCCCGATGCGTAAGCTCGAAAAATTATCCGAGGATGAGATGAGGGATCGCGCCCAAATGCTTTTGGATGAAGTAGGCTTGGGCGACAAAAGCCATCGACTCGCGAATCAGTTATCCGGTGGTGAGCAGCAGCGGGTAGCGGTGGCTCGAGCACTGGCTAATGAACCAGCGGTCATATTTGCAGATGAGCCGACGGGAAATTTGGACGTCAAGAATTCGACCATGGTTTTCGATCTTCTTCGCAAGCTTTGCCACGAGCATCGTCAGGCCGTCTTGATGGTGACTCACAACCAAAACCTGGCAAAGTTGTGCGATGTAGTTCTCTCCATGCAAGATGGAGAGTTCGTTGAGACAACGGCCAGCGAGCTGGGAGAAGGGACTCTCTAGAGGGCTCTTCGCGCTAGTAACACGACTCATCGACAGGCGATTGAGTCGAATGCTTTTTGCATGCGACCCAATGCTTCGTCGAGTAAGGTGGTCGGGCAGCCAAAATTGAGTCTCAGCCATCCGGGATTCCCGAAGGGAGCACCATCTGAAAGCCCAACTCCAAATTCCTCAAAAAAGCGGGCCGGGTTTTTGACGGCCAGCTCTCTGCAATCAAACCAAGCCAGATAAGTGGCCTCCATGGGATGGATGGTTACGAGGTCCGTTTTATCCGAGAAGAATTGATAAACACGATCCCGATTGGAACGCAGGACCTCTAAAAGTTCTAATCGCCAAGCATTCCCGTGTTGGTAGGCCGCGGCACAGCCCGCATATCCAAAACAATTGATCTCGGTAATAATCCCCATGATCTCCCGCTTGAAACGACGACGGAGATCGGCATTGGGAATGATTGCAAAAGCACAGGCAAGTCCGGGCAGATTCCAGGTTTTACTGGGAGCATAGAGCGCTGCTACCTGATCCAGTTCCTCGTCAGCTATTGTGACGGTGGGGATATGATGCAATTCAGTATCAAGGATCAAGTCGCAGTGAATCTCATCGGAGCAAAGGATCCAGTTCTTTTCTCTGCATATTTCCAACAATCGCTTAATGTCTTCCTTAGGGAAAACAGCACCAACTGGATTGTGTGGATTACAAAGGAAAAATGTTCCTCCGGATTCCTGTGTCGAAATGGCTTCAAAATCCATCGACCAGCGATTTTCCAATCGGACAAGGGGTACAGTTCGAAGAGGTACTTCCCCATTCGAAGAAGCGGTGAGAAAAGGGGGGTAGACCGGTGTGGAGGTGACCACGGCTCCTCCATCGGCGCAGAAGGCTCGGGCTGCGAGGTTTAGTGCCGGGACTAATCCCGGTAACCAGACAATTGTTTCACTGGAAACGGAGAGACCATGCCGTTTCTCCAAGTAATTTAGAACGGCCTTGGTCGGCTCTTCGTGGGGCACGGTATAGCCGAAAACTTCGTGATCAACGCGATCACGAAGAGCAAAGACAATTTCTGGTGCGGTCCGGAAATCCATGTCAGCGACCCAGAGGGGGAGGATCTCCTTTCCACTGTAGCGCTCCCATTTAAGGCTTCCGGTTCCGTGTCGGTCAGGCAATGTTGTAAAATCGTACTTCATGGAGGACTTTTGTTGATGCATGGATTTTAATGAAAGGTCCATTTTTTCCTGACGGAAACAAATTTTTCTAAAGGTTTTACGGCTGTTTTTCAAATTTCAGGAGGCTGGAAAATCTGGAGAAACTCATCCTCAGGCTGAGCTATCTGGCTTTATATCTGCTACTAACATGTGTGGAACAACCGATAGACATGCTCTGGGTTCTACTCAGCGGTGCATTGGTAATGCTAATGCAGTTGGGTTTCTGTATGCTGGAAAGTGGCTTGGTTCGGACCAAGAATACGATTAATGTCGCCGCTAAGAATTTGGTGGATTTCTGCGTGTCTGTAATTGCTTACTGGTGTGTTGGTTATGGTTTAATGTTTGGTGCCAGCCGGTTGGGCTTAATCGGAACGGATCACTTTTTATTCGATGTTTCCGCGGATTTTTGGGGTGGAGTTTTCTTTTTCTTCCAGATGGTCTTCTGCGCTACTGCTGCGACGATTATCGCGGGTGCGGTGGCTGAGCGAATGCGATTTGCTGGATATTTGATTATATCCATTTTTGTAACTGCATTTCTTTACCCAGTTTCCGGCCATTGGATTTGGGGTTCAGGTGGGTGGTTGGTGGACCTCGGCTTTATTGACTTTGCAGGATCAACAGCGGTGCACTCCGTTGGCGGCTGGATGGCTCTCGCTTCTGTGATCATCATCGGACCAAGGATAGGGAGGTTTTCTACGGAGCAGTCACTGTCTAGCGGACACAGTTTTGTACAAGCGACTTTCGGAGTTCTAATTTTGTGGTTTGGTTGGATCGGATTCAACGGGGGGAGCACGTATGCCTTCGATTCCTCTGTTCCGAGCATTATTTTCAACACCTTCCTCGCAGCATCCTCGGGAGGGTTGCTGGTCCTCTGGTTAGCTCGGACGAGGTTTGGTATTTTTGACCTCAAGGAAATGCTCAATGGCGTTATTGCCGGGTTGGTGGCTATTACCGCCTGTGCCCCTTTTGTATCCGAGCTGGAGTCTCTGATTATCGGCGGGGTTGGTGGTGTGATTTGCTACATCTCCTCCCGGTTCCTCGAGAAGCTGAAGATCGACGACGTGGTAGGAGCTTCCTGCGCACATGCATTCCCCGGTGTATGGGGGACGCTGGCCGTGGCCCTTTTCGGCGATTTAATAATTCTGGACACAGGTCTATCAAGGTTGGACCAACTCGGGGTCCAGCTCATGGGAGTTGCTGCCGTTTTTCTCTGGGCATTCGGGATCGGAATTATCGTTCTCTTTCTCATCAATAAAGTGTTCCCACTGCGAATTGGGGAGCGGGAAGAGCGCGATGGGTTGAATGTCAGCGAACATGGGGCCAGCACTGAAATTTTGGACCTCCTCGGTGACATGAGGCGACACCGCGAGAGGGGTGATTTTTCGACCCAAGTGCCATTTGATCCTTATACGGAGGTTGGACAGATTTCCTATGAATATAACAACGTCTTGGTGCGTGTGGCTGAGGAAATGTCGCAGCGGGAGGATTTGGCCACAAAACTGGAACATGAAAAGGAGGCAAGTGAGAAGATCAGCAGAGACCTGTTAAGCAGCATTGAGTATGCGAAAAGGATCCAGTCTGCGGTCTTTCCAGACTTAACATCTTTAGAACTTGTTAGTGGTGGGCATTTTATGATTTTCGAACCGCGGGAGGCTGTTTCCGGCGATTTCTTTTGGATTCATCGCAACAGCAGCCGTCTGATCGCTGCAGTAGTGGACTGCACTGGGCACGGTGTTCCCGGAGCGTTCATGTCGTTAATTGGGCATGCATTTCTCAATGAAATCATCCTGGAGAAGAAAATCGAGATGCCGAACGATATTCTGGAAGAACTTCACCGGAAGGTGAGATCGGCACTGAAACAGGACCAACCCGGTGCGAATACGCAAGATGGGATGGATGTGTGCTTGGTACGCATAGATGGATCAACAGTCGCTTTTGCTGGTGCCAAACGTCCATTATACTGGGTGGCGGCCTCGGGGCCTACCGAAGGAGAATGCCAGGTTCTTCGAGGAGACAGGAAATCAATTGGGGGTCGCCAGCGGGAAGAGAATCGGGAGTTTACCTGTCAGGTGATTCCCCGGGAAGATGGGATGAGAATGTATCTTACCTCGGATGGATTGGTCGAACAGACGAATGAGGACAGAGAGCCCTTTGATACGTCAAGATTTCGGGATTTGATCGAAACAATATGGGATCGTGATTCGAAGCAGCAAAAGGAAGCTATTCTAGAAGAACTTCAGTCTTTCCAAGGAGCTGTAAAAAGGAAAGATGATATAGCAATCCTCGGTCTCCATCTGGGGCAGAAATGGGAAAGAGAAATTAAGAAAAAACGAATTGAATGACCAGACAGGGCGAAAGGTTTACCCTCCATGAAAGACCGACTATACGAATACTATCAACGCTTGAACCGTGAACGACTAATTCTTTCTGTAACAGGCCCTATCTCCCAGGAGATAGTGACCCAGTATGGAACCCTCCTGAAAAGTGTTGGAACGATCTCGGAAAACAGCCGATTGGTGGTCTTGGGAGTCTTTGTGGAGATGGCTCAGAATGTCTTGCGATACTCGGTCGATAAGACGGATGGTGTCGGTCTTGGCGTTGTTGTCATCAGTGAGACGGAAGATTCATTCAATGTCAGTTCGGGGAATTTGATCTCGGATTCCCACCAGGAGAAACTTGCGAAAAGTTTTTCAGAACTATCATCCTTGAATTCAGAAGAACTGCGGAAGGTTTATAAGGACAGAAGGAGGCAGTTGATGGATCAAGGCAGCACTGGTGCTGGCCTGGGTTTGATCGAGCTGTATAAACGCAGTGAGTCCGTAGAGTGTGGTTTTGAACCAGTAGACAGCGGACAAGCATTTTTTACTGTCACAGCAAGCATCGCAAAAAAATAAACATGAAGGAATCCTTTTTAATTGAGCCGACTGATTGCACCCCGAGGGTCGTGCTGGATGCAGATGAATGTCGTTTGACGATTGAAGGGGAATCTTTTCCGGAGAACGTCAGAGACTTTTATGAGCCTATCGTTCAGCAAATAGCTGCCTTTCTTGAGGTTTCGAAAAAATTGGAGGTCCGATTCGATCTCCGGTATTTTAATACGAGTAGTTCCAAGACCTTTCTGGATTTCCTGGAAATGCTTGAAAGCCATTACGAACAAGGAAGCGATTTGAAGGTCATCTGGTTGTATCAGAAAGGAATTGAAGTGATGCAGGAGAACGGGGAGGACTTTGCGGACGACTTGAGGCTCCCCTTCGAGCTCAAACCTTATTAATCGTGAGCAAAAGAGAGCAGCGTGATCAGAACTACCGGGATGTATTCCGGCGCGAGCATGAGATTCTGGATGAAGCGGAGGAATTGCTCTCTTCGGAAACTGTTGAAGAGGCAGCGCTACGAGAGGGATTTGATTCGCTGTCGACGGGTTTTAGCCGTCTCCTTGATAATGCCCTCAAAATTACCCGTATCGGTGACTCGGTTCAACGGCAACTGGTGGATACTCAACGGGAACTTCGTAAAACACTGCGCGAGAAAGAAGATCTGAACCATCACCTCACTGAAATGGCGAAGGAAAAGGATGAATACTTGGGCATCGCTGCCCATGACCTTCGCAGTCCTCTCTCTAACGTCATAATGGGGATGGAGTTGATTCAGGAGCAACCAGACATGGGCAGAGGTGAGTGGCTGGGTATCTTAAAAGACTCAACGGAAGAATGCCGCAGGATCCTCGACTTGCTTGGCAATTTGCTGGACGTGAACCGGATTGAAACCGGAAATATGGTATGGGAGAAACGGGACTTTTGTGCCTCAGTGACCGCTCTTTCCGTGGCGGAAGGTTTTTTCAAGAAAGCCTCTCTAAAAGAACAAAAGATAATTTTTGATGAGCCTAGTGAAGACTTATTTGCGCATGCAGATCCACAGGTTTATGTTCAAATACTGGAAAATTTAATCTCAAACGCGCTCAAATATTCTCCAACTAAAAGCGTTACGCGTATTCGGTTGGTGGTAGCCGGTGAATATTTACGAACCGAGGTGGAAGATGAAGGTCCGGGGATTAGTTCAGAGGATCGAGAGAACCTCTTTAAGAAATTCGCCCGCTTGTCAGCCAGGCCTACCGGTGGAGAGTCTACCGTTGGTCTTGGGCTTTCGATTGTAAAGGGCCTTGCAGAGGCTATGAACGGTAGGGTTGGGTGCCGCACGCGAGTAGGAGAAGGGTCTGTCTTCTACATCGATCTGCCAACCCAGGCACATTGATGGATCGGTCCGGGGTATTGCCACAGTTCCCGCTTTTCCAGATCTCCAATGATCAGAGTTTGGTGTTCCGTCCAGGCGGGCTGATCCTGAACTACAGTTTTTGCGTGGTAGGGTGCTCTTCGAGTCAGTGGCAAAGCAAAGAAGCGTTGATCAGGACTCAGTTCCACGGGTCGAGCTTTCTTGCGTTCCGGGTGACGGTTGCCCGGAATTGAGACAATGTCATAATTCTCGCCGTCTTTGCAATTGGCGGCAGACAGGGAGGCACTGTCCAATGCATGGAAAAGAGTATCACCATCTTGGGTCCAGACCGGAAAGCATCCACCTTTTGCGATAGTGGTGCGATCTCGGGTCGCCGGGTTATAGAGAGTGAGGGACGGGCCTCCGATCACGAAAGTATGATTTGCCGGGTGGAATGCTGCCCCAGATCGCCCATCGCCCCAAGCTGGGTCGGATAGAAGTAATTTTCGGTGGCCTTTTAAGTTCACCAATTGGAATCCATCAGGTCCGTGAAATAGAAGCCGGTCACTTTGAGGAGATGAAGCTACCGGGTGTAGGCATCCGTCCGGCAATTGACGAAGTAAAGACTTGTTCTGGGCTAAGTGAAACAGGCCGATTTGGTGCTGTAAGACGATCCCAGGTCGATCATTTTGGCTGGCATCAGTGACCACAAGTCCTACGAGCAATGATTTCTCCGGGACGGTTTGCAGCATCCACGGCACCATGCGTAAAGGGTGGAGCTGGCACTGCATCTCCCTTTTTCCAGATACGGGATCGATGCCGAGGATTCCGTTTTCCCGGTCTCGGTTGCCGAGTGCGGGGCAATAATACCGAAACAGTCGATTGAGTGATTCGTTGTAGGCCAGGGGGGAGTCCACTCCTCCGGCGGAGCCCGCATCCAGAGGATTCTTAAAATTTGTATCGGAGAGAAAAATGCGGGAAGACCCCTCCCAGGCAATACGCCATTCGGTTGTGCGTGGTTCGACTTCTCTCCAGCCGGCGCCAGTTCGTAGAGGTAGTTTGCGGGGGGTAGATATCAAGGTTTTTGAAGAATTGAGTACAAGAAAATCCGTTACTTTGGGTCAGAAAACAGGATTATTCATGAAAGCCATAGTGTCGAGTCAGGGCGATTGATTTTCGGAGCTAGTTTCCAGGTACAGTTGGCGTAAAATCTCACGAACATTTCCGTTGTTTCTCCTGCCGATCTGGAGGATTCTTTCCGCTTCGTTTTGTGAGATTTTCGATTGAAGAAGTGTTTCTACAAGTGAGATAACGACCTTCGGCTCAAATTTTGTTGTGTAATGGACCGTGAATGATTTCCGGGGATGATGAAGCGTAGCGACGATTTTGGATCGGAAGAAATAGCGAGCCGACCAAATAAATCGCGGAAGAGTTTCTGCTCCGTCAAAAAAGAGCGGAATATGGCTGGGTCGAAAAAGGCGAATCGCCATTTTGACCTTACGACGAACAGAATCGTCTTCTTTGATCCTAACCCACTCTACTGTGGGGAGCATTTGTGCAAGGTCTTCAAGGAGGATGCTCTTCCCCGTTCCTTCCGGGCCCATGATGGCCCACCTTATGCTTGGAACGCTTGTGATTTGCTCTCGCCAGTCAGCGAGAGTATCAGCTTCGATTTGATAGCGGAAATCGGCGACTTTTTCCGAACGAAAAGGATTTTCCCTTGCTCTCATAACTTTGTTTGCTGATGTCGATTTCTCTCATGAGGGGAGAAACGACCAATTCTTCGATAACATCTTCCAATCGTATTCCTTTGACCGACAATTGAAGGCCCCACTGCACCGAGATGAGTTTCCCCGAAAAAGAGGGGATAACCGATGGGGGCAGCGAAAAGGAGAAAGTCTCCTTTCCAATTGTCGATGGATCGTCCCAAGTTTCCGAAGCGATTACAGCCTCATCGCGATCGCCTCTGCCGGAGGTCCACCAGCCCAAGCTGAGATTTACGGACTTCGGTTTTGATTCCAGATCCCAAAGAAACTCTCCCGCAACACTTTCCCCGGGACGGACTGTTTTACTGGATATATCGAGGACTAAATGGTTTGGCATCGTAGTATGAGTTTAAGATTCTACTTGGGCTGGCTGGAGTACCATCGGATACGTTTCGGATAGGTCCGGCCATCGAGGGACGTCGCCAACAAAAACGATCTGCCAGGTGATTTCGTTGTGGTCGATTTTCATTGTTGGCACGGTTTCTTCCGGGATTTGAAATTTTACGGATCCGCGTTGGAAGTCCCCTTTATGCGACGATTCGAAAAGGCATACCTGAAGGAATGTATTTTTATCAGTTACGGTTCTTGTTCCTTTTTGGAACCGAGCTATCTCCTGAGCTTCAATATAAATAGCGAGATTGGAGAGTCGTCGAACGGAACCCTGCATACGCCAAGACAGATTGAGATGCGACCCTGGCATAAGTTTTCCGGGGGAGACCATAATTTCTGGCAATGGATTCCGCATTGCTAATAAAGATCGGACAGCATTTGCGATTAGTAGTAACCCGAGGATTCCGAAAATAACTCCAAAAAGAAGTAAAAACCATTCTGGGTTCCCTTTCTTTCGTTCCTGTAGATAAATATAGATCGGGATACAAGCGAACCCGTTCCAAATGATGGCGAAAATTACTGAACCAATTGTTCGGGCAATGCGTCCGGCTTCTGGTTTTAGTTTGAACGTTTCATCCTGCCCTAACTGGCTGATCGAAGTAGCTTTAACTCCTCCGATAGATGGTTTCTTCTTTCGCAAGCCTGTGATGATGAGACCGGCTCCAACGGCAATAAATATCGAGCTGAAGGCGATGATACCATACGGCAACCATCCAACTTCTCTGGTGATTACTGAATCGCTCGGATCAATGGGATTTACCAAGCAGGTAGCCATTGAGCCTTTTGGGTATTTGGAAACGATCTCTTTCTTCGACGCCTTACCGGATGAAGACATGTTGCCGAAGGTATATTGATCACCATCGTATTTTCTTTCATTCCATTCGTAAGAGTATCGAATTTCGACACTATAGGTAGTGCCGTCAGAGCTACTGTGTGATTCCACGAAGCTATCCGTGATCTTGCATGGCACCTCTTCCCAGCTAAGTGCTTCCCTGCTCTCAAGGATCGGTGAAATGCCTCCTAGCCAGCAAAATCCAAGGCCCATTGCGAAGAATGGTAGGCCAAACAGGGATAGGAAAAGGTTGCGGCCGCTCTTCGATTGCCCGGAGGTGCTGGAGAAACCCTTCTGCTCCTTTTTCTTATTTCCCCCAAAACGGGAGAAGCCTTTAAGGAATCCTGGAAATCTCACTGCTTTAGAGGGTTTTGGAGATGAATTGTCGTGATTTTTTAGACATAGTTGTCCCATTAGCTGGGTGAATCGACCACTGACCCAGGCCATTGATCACCAGAGGCGAGCCGGAACCATCGCTTGTCACCAGTGAATGCCACATCCAAAGCTGGATAGGGGAAGCGGTCGTGAAGGCGAGTCCAGAGGTCCTCGCGGATTCGGTCGCACTCACCAACCGGCATTTCATCGATCAGAACGTACAGATGAACGAGAACGACCCGCCCAATCTCGAGAACACGGACCTCCCGGTCCTTCACGTGATCTTTTGGGAGAACGTCGTCGAGAATCGAGTTGATCTCGAAAACCAAATCATTCGGGGCGGACCGAGCCACAATCTGCGCCCAGTTTTCGCGGATGATTCGAAAGGGGATGGGGAGAAGCGCAAGGCAGATGATCGCTGTTACAACTGGATCAACGTAAGGCACCCAGTCCTCGGCTCCGAATTCAGGAAGCAGAATGGCCAAAAGGAATGCGGCTGCGACTCCGAGGCTGATGACTCCATCAATTAACCAGTTTTTCCGATCCGTGTAAACGAGGGGTGATGCGATTTTTTTCAGCTTATGGCGGAGGATCTCTGCGAAAGCGAAGCAACCGGTCGCGGCCACAATTGCGTAAATAAAAGCGGGTCCAGTGGCAATCTCACGGCCTCCCGAGGCGATGGAGATGAGCGCTGCCACGAAAGCAAATATCGAAACAGCACCGATGAGCAGGCCTTTCGTAAAGTTCAGGAGCGGTTCGTACGTAACATAGCCGAAAGGGTATTGCGCATCATCCGGTCGCAGGACGATGGCGGAAACCCGAAGCCCGAGAAGAGCGAGGCCAAAACCGATGAGGGAATAAGAGCCATCGAGCAAAATCGCTTGGGACCGAGTCGAAAATGCAAAACCAAACCCAAGGGCCGCCATAAATAGGTTGCCGAAAACCGTTACAAGGATCGCGCCCCTCTCCCGTCGAAAACCCGATGAGTTTGCGGAGGAAGAAGGATTACTTTGCACATCAGAAGTCATAGGCCAGCGAAACGCCTCCAACCGTATAATTGGGAAGGACATCTTTTGTGAAATCGACGTGAACCAAGTAGCCGGCGGCTTCGAAATTTCCCGGTAAATCCCACGTGAATAAGAAATTGATTTCCAGAGAGTCGGCAGCCACGGCATCATTTCGGCCGAGGCCGATTGCCGGTTCGAGGACGAAGGACCCAAGGGTTAGGCTCCCGTTTAGGTAGAACAAATAAGCATCGTTCTGGTCGTTCAGAGGATATAGGTCATCCTCCTTGAGCGGATCGAAAGCGTTGAAAAGACCCGCTGTCGTATCGAGGGCATTGTCGCCGAGCCAGTAAAAACCAGCTCCGGCTGACCAACTAGCAGATTCATAACCAGTGTGCAAACGGCCGACCCAGAGGTTGCCATAATCTGCATTGATGGAGGAGGGGGTTTGGTTGTCGTAGTAGGTCAAAATTAACTCGCTCTGCCACGATGCAGACTTCCGGTCGTTGGAGAGTGGAAGAGTGTGAATGCCGTGAATGCCATAGACCGCGAGAACGTTTTCCTGCCATCCGGCGAAGGGGGATAATAATAACTGATCGCCTATCTGGGCATCAATCCGCCCCGTTAGAAAAATTTCCCCCGCATCCGCATTGGCATCCGAAACCCCAGTCCAGCCAGAGATACCATCAGCATCGTATTTGACAGATGCATTGTTGACCCAACGGTGGAAGGCAGCCCCCCAGAAGGTGATAGTTTCTGACTCGGCAATGGTGATGCCCGCACCTTCTTGGCTGTCTCCATCCAGAATCGGGTTGCCCGAATAGGCGTTCCGGCCGGCCATGACTGATGAGCTCGAATCATTGAATTCGTATGATAGGTAAAGGTTGCGAACTATCCAATCGTCGGTGAAATCGGTTTCGTAATCGCCGGGATTGTTTTCCCAGATTTGAGAAACTCCCAATGCCCTGGCTCCGAAGGTTAGACCATTCCAATCGGGCGTCAGGTAATTAGCCGAGAGGTATCCCCAAGCCAAGCCTGGGTTGGGGAGGGCATTTCGATTGTTTTGATAATTTACTGCAGCTCCGACGGAACCACCTCCGTCGCCTCGGGCGAGGAAATCGGAGATATCTTGAAAAAAACCGGTATCGGGAGGTGACTCTGTTCCCGCCCCCCTGGCAATGCTGCCGGAGATGAACAAACTGAAGAGTATGCATAGGATGTGGCTGCGCATAATCTTAAAGGGTTTAGGTTGCGCTTGAATTCATGGGTTGCTTTGGGATGTGCTACTAAAGATTTCTCGGCGATCAACGATCCTCAACAGGTTTTATTTGGCGTTCAGGGCTACTTCCCAATCTTCCTCACGAAAGCCGACTAACGAGATCCCCCCTCCGATGAGAAATGGGCGTTTCACCAGATTCCCGTTTCGGTGAAGAATTTGGAAAGCTTCCTCTTGGCCAAGAGTCGGAAGCTTCTCTTTGAGAGAGAGGTCGCGGTAGTCCTGACTTCCGCTGTTGAAGATCTTAGTCAGCTTACCCCCTCTGGCCAGGAGCATAGTCTGAAGCTCACTGGATGAGGGAGGGGTCTCCCGGATGGGAAACTCTTTAAAATGGATCTTTCGATTTTCTAAAAACAGCCGGGCTTTCCGGCACGTGCTGCAGTTTTTGTAGGTGTAAAATTTGAGCATAAAAGGCTTTGGTCAATTGGTCGTTGAGTTCGGCTGGTCGTCTGCGAATAGGAGAAATTGCAATGCATGGGACGTTTGCACAAGTAAAACCCAATTCGGCGGGGGATAGTATTCTTGGGAGGCTATTCCGATGAGTCCTTCCAGCGATTGGGTGAGCAACTTGTTTCCTGAAAAGAATTGAGTAGGTTTCATATGTGAACGAATCGATACAGAATGCTCTTTTCGGTGCCTTGGTTGCGGATGCAGTCGCAATGCCGGTCCATTGGTACTACGATACGAATGCTCTCGACCGGGATTACGGACCACTTGAGGGCTATCGAGCACCACGGAATCCGCACCCGGATAGTATTCTCTGGCGTTCGTCCTATCGACCGCGAAACAAGATGGGCGAGATTCTCCACGACCAAGCGCAGTATTGGGGTAAAAGGGGGATTCACTACCATCAGTTTCTTCCAGCTGGGGATAACACCCTGAACTTTTTGTTGGGGATCCAGCTCTACCGATCAACAGTGCGTGCCGGGCGATACGACCCGGACGTCTGGCTGGAGCTTTACGCAGACCTGATGAGAAAATCGGGGTGGCACAAGGACACTTACATAGAGGAATACCACAGGGCTTTTTTTGACAACTTGGCCAAGGGTAAGGCTCTGCGACAGTGCGGAATTGATGACCTTCACATTGGCGGCTTGGCCCAGGTACCCTTCCTCATTGCAGCGCTGGATGCATTGGGGGAAAACTCGGTAGAAACCGATTGTGAAGTGGTGAAATCGCACGTCGCACTAACCCACCGGAACCAAAAAATATTTTCGGCAGCTGAGGCAATGGTTCGTATCCTTCATGATTTGAAGGAGGGTTTGGACCTTCACGCGGCAATCGGGAAGAATTGTGCGGCATGGGCCAGTCCGGAACAATTTGAGTCTTGGAAAGCATGGGATGATCGAACCGTTGTCGGGAAACATCTAACCCCAGCGTGTTACCTGCCGGAGTCATTCACGGCGGCCTTAGCGATCACATGGAAATATGCGGACGACTTTGATGTCGGGATTCTTGCGAATGCACGATGTGGTGGAGATAGTTGCCACCGGGGTGCGGTGGTTGGTTCCCTCTTGGCAGCTGCAAATGGCACCCCTGAGAATTGGTTGGCAGACTTGCGCTCAATGGCTCGCTTGCGCTGCGATACGCTGGACCCTATTTTTTCAGACTGAAAAAAAGGTACTGGCCATGGAGCATAAGTTTCCATTGGGTTGTGGGTTTGATGTACGCGGAGAGGCGCTGGTAAACGCTGGCCAAATTTTATTCTTCTTCGCACCGAAGATATGAAGTTTGCAGACCTCCCATTTAGCCCAGAAATACTCAAAGCCATCGACGAATCCGGCTACGATTCACCGACGCCGATCCAAGAGCAGGCAATCCCCGTCATACTGGAAGGCAAAGATGTCATTGGCTCAGCGCAGACCGGCACGGGTAAAACGGCCGCCTTTGCCTTGCCGGCTTTGCAGCGCCTGCAAAAACATGGCAAGTGCCGCTGTTTGGTGATCGGCCCGACTCGCGAGCTCGCCGCTCAGGTCGAAGAAAATTTCCATAAATACGGCAAGTACCTCGATTTGAAAGTCACCCTTCTTCACGGTGGAGTTGGATACGGAAAGCAAAAGCAGGACTTGGCGGATGGGGTCGATGTAATCGTCGCCACCCCCGGTCGCTTGCTGGACCACGTGCAGCAGAAAACCGCGTATCTGGGGGACATCGAGATCCTGATTTTGGACGAGGTGGATCGAATGCTCGACATGGGTTTTATCGAAGACGTGAGAAAGATTGTGAAAAATTGCCCCAAGAATGGTCGCCAGACTCTTCTTTTTTCCGCAACGGTCCCGGATACGATTCAACGACTTTCAAATTGGGCCCTCACCGACCCTGTCAATATCAGCATCGGACAGAACCTCTCGCCGGCGACCACGATCAAGCACGAGGTCTATCCGGTCAATGCGATGCAGAAATTTGATTTGCTGGTCGCCTTGTTGGGTAGTTTTGATGCGAAAAACACCTTGATCTTTTGTCGGATGCGCCGTGGTTCCGACCGAGTCGGGCGTTGGTTATCGGAACGTGGTTTCAATGTGGGCGTCATTCACTCCGATCTCTCTCAATCTGAAAGGACGCAAGCCCTGGCTAGCTTCAAGAGCGGGGACATACCGATATTGGTTGCCACGGATATTGCATCCCGTGGTTTGGACATCGCCGATGTTACCCACGTGGTGAACTATGATGTGCCTCAGCACGCCGAGGATTATGTTCACCGCATTGGCCGGACGGGCCGGGCAAAGCGAGAAGGCAACGCCGTAACCTTACAGGCCCCTGATGAGACCAGCGCGCTCATGGCGATTGAGTCCTATATCAAGATGGAGGTTCCAAAAACTAAATTGGAGGGCTTTTCTTATCGTTATGATCCCTTGAATGGGGTCAACCCAAAGAAGATTCGGCCGAAGAGGCGGAATCGCTGAGAGAAAAGGCGATTCCAGCCGATGGGGATGTCACCCATCGAGAGAATTTTGAGAGTGAGAAACGGGTGGATTAATTTCGGAGGAACATCGCCAATCGATAGAGAATACCTCTCATGGGTCTCGTTTCCGTCTTGAATTTTTGAATGGATGGTGCTTTTTTGAAGTGTAGTGAGTAGGTATGTGGTCAAGTTTGGTATCATAGTGGCGTCTTTTATGGGTGCCTCCCTGCTGGCTGCCACCGATTCTAGCGTTTTATTTACTCCCGGTGCTGAGGCTGCGCAAGCAATGCAAAAAGAGGAGAGTGAGTCCCTTTGGAAGTATTCTCCGGCGGGAACCCGTCTGAATCTTTCGCTCAGTGATACAGGTCTCGAGCCAGGATCAACCCTCTCCATTCGACACAGTTCTTTTCCGGGGTCGACTTTATCGCCTTCTTCGTCTTCCGAGGATAACAGGTTGGATGTGAACTACAGGAGCCAGCTGTCTACGCTAGGGTTTCTCGAAAGCCGTTCCACGGTTGAGGAAAACGGTTTTGGGCACTACTCCAAAGGATATCGTCAGGTTTTGGGCTACGGGCTCAGGGTCATCGACCTCCAAACAGTGACATTCGAAATTGTACCCGGTGTTGTAGGGGATTATTCGACCAACCCTACCGTCGAGGAACGATTGAATTGGATGGGTAATCTGAATCAGAATCTTTCTTGGATCGTGACGGATGGGTTTGTCCTGAATCAAAATTTCAATACTTCGTTGGAGCGGACTGAGGCAGACGATCTCTCGGCTGTGCTAAACCTTGATTTAGAAACACTTTTTGCTGATCGGCTCAGCTTCAAACTCTCTTACGAAGTGCACTATGATGATTCAATTGGAGACGCTTTGGAACAGAGGGATGCCCGGCTGTCGACCTCCGTTGGATTCCGATTCTAAACACCAGCGAGTTGCCCCTTTAGGTTGGGCTCGATGGACGACTTGTTGAAAGCAATAACCGCTGCAATCGTCCCATGCGAAGGTTGCAGAAGGAGTGATGAAAGCAATCGGCTCCGGAGAATTCGGCAATCGATTGAATGATCAGCAGTGCTACCGGTAGAATATCCGCTCGGGAAGACGGTAAGCCTGGGTAGGCCTTGCGCGCCATCAGCGGGAGGGAAGAGAGGATGCCTTCGATCCTGCGTATCTCGGCCAAAGGAAGCTGGGAAGATTGCTCCAATAGAGGGACTCCTTTTTCCGTCGCAAGGAGCAGCCGAGTAAGGGTGAAAGCGCCCCCGGTGCCCCAATGAGTGGCTTGTCCAAATTGGCTCGGCTCCGGTAGATTGGTTTCCAGAGTTTCTATACAGAAGGATCGAATTGCTTCCTTTTTCTCTTCATGGATCGGTTTTTCGGGGTTCTTAATGAAGCGGGACATCATTCTTACGGCTCCAATGTTCATGCTCGTCATGTGAACGATCTCGCCTCCCGCCCGATAGATCCACTCTAAACTGCCTCCCCCAAGATCACTGACCGTATAAGGCGAGGCAGGATGCACCGCTGGTTCAGTGGCTATCCCTTCTGCGATCCCCTGAGCTTCCTCTTTTCCGCTAAGAAGGATCGCGGGGTAACCGGTTTCTCTTGCGACCCTCTCTAAAAACTGGTCGCGATTGACGGCATCCCGGACGGCACTAGTGGCAACGATCTCCACAGCCCCGACCTCGAGTGGGGCTATCTTATCAAGGAGCCCACAAATCGCTTGGATAGCAGAATCCATGGCAGCCTCGGCCAGTGTCGGCGGATTCGTGTACAGTCCCTCGCTGATTCTACATTCGGCTGTGGAGTCATGTAGGATCCGAAGACCAGTCGTGGAATGCTCTCCAGCAAGTACCTTGATCGTGTTGCTCCCGACGTCGATTACGGCGGCCCTGGGGAATTTCTCTTTCTTATTCAAATTACGAAGTTTTCCGGAGCGATTAGCACTACATATTCACCCTTTCGGGCCTGAGAGAGCACGATGGATCGGGTTTCAACAGCCGATCCGGTAGTTGTTGTTTCAAACTTCTTCGTGAGTTCTCTCGATACCGAAATGACACGTTCCTCGCCGAGGACATCGACAATTTCGTTGAGGAACTTTTCAATCCGGTGAACCGATTCATAAAAGATCACCGTGGACGGAAACTTGCGGTGTTGCTCGAGAAACCGCCGGCGCGCGGCCGATTTCGGCGGGAGGAATCCGGCAAAGTAGAAGGTGTTGGATGGTAGGCCACTGACAGAGAGGGCAGATAGGAAAGCGCAAGCGCCCGGGACCGCATGTACGGAGATGCCCGCTGCTTGGCAGGCCCGAACCAGCCGAAAGCCCGGATCACTTATGGTTGGAGTGCCAGCGTCTGAAACGATGGCGACATCTTCTCCCTTGGTAAGGTTTTCAATTAGCTCGTCAGCCTTCTGCTTTTCATTTTCATCGCGATAGGAGATGAGCCGAGGTGCCTCGATTCCAGAGAGGGCGAGGAGGCGTCCTGTTACGCGTGTATCTTCGCAAGCAATGATGTGCACCGAGCCGAGGATCTTGCTGGCACGCTCTGTTAGGTCGCCCAAGTTGCCGATCGGGGTGGCGACTACATATAGGGATCCTGAGGCCTGTTGACTCATTGCCAACGGGGCTCGGTCCGAGGAATCATGGCTCTTGCTTGAAGAATGGTGAACTTAGGGTTCCCCAACAAAAGGACAACACTAGGTGATTGTTAGCCACCGCCCATTCCGGGAGACATTCCAGGTAGGCCGCCTTCCCAGGATGCGGGTCTTGACCAGGGTATGGTCGATTCGTCTTCAGATTTCGCAACGCACCCGGTGAAGCCGACAAGGATGGAGCCTGCAAGGAGCAGGGGAAGGAGGAACTTACGGAAGGTCGCGGCTGTGATCATTTACGAAAGGTGTAGACGGAACCCTGCTTGAGGGCGGCTGCAAACGCTGATGAGGGCAAAATTTCAGCAACAATGTAGTCTGGATAGACGCCACGTAGCTTCAAGTTGGCGACAGGGGATCCATCCCGATTTACCGTAAGGGTGGAAACCCCAATAAATTCATCACTGGTACTGGGACTGAGAACGACCAATCCCCGGTCCAGATTCAGGGATTTAACTCGAACTTGGTTGGGGGCGAGACTTCCGTCGCCACCCGTAGTACTTGCCAGTGCTGCACCTAGTGGGTCGTTCTTGAGCAGAGTAATTTCTTGCCTGGCTGCGTCCAATTGACTCCTGAGTTGGTCAATATTCGAAGCTTCGAACGAAGTCTCCGATGAACCGGATCCATCGCTCGCGACTGAGCCCATCTCTTCCAGTTGCTGCACGCGGCGAGCCAAGGCGCGTTTTTCCTCTTCTGTGGATTCGATTCTCTGGCTCAGTTCAAATTTTTCTTTGTTTACCCGGATCAAATCACCCCGAACGGTTTTCATTTCGGCCGTGAGATTTTCTGCCAAGCTTTTGGATTGGTCTCGCTCTCTTTTTACCTCAGCGAGATCTCTTTCAGTATTGCGCAATTGCTGGCTGGTCGACCGTAATTGGTCCTCAGTTGTTGTGAGGGTCTCTTTCGTCGTCGCCAACTGCTGTGTCAAACTCCCGGCTTTGGCTTGCGATTCGCGCAATTCACTCTGCGTTTGCTCGAGATCGTTCATACCTTTGGTCAAAACATGGGAGAGGGGTTGATCAGGTATATTTAGCTGCTTGCCTGCACTTTGGTAGGCTTCATTGATAGCACTGAGCTCATCTTTATTTAGAAACCAAATAGTTCCTAGAGCAATAATGACTGCCAGTGTTACGATCCGTAGTAATATAGATAAGATTTTCATCGGGGAGTTAACTTTTTGGGTAAAAGATTTAAATAATCAATGGTATTGTTCAGTGTCAACGCCTCAACCGTGGCGAAAACTGCTTTCGGAGGGCAGGCTAGCGGAGAGGTTTTGCTCAATTTCCGGGCGATTTACGGATAGTTGTTCAAGGATTTTGAAGATCCATTCCTCCTGCCCAGCCAAGCCCAACTCATCAGCAAGATCTGCGACGGATTTCCATGTGCCGGATTGACTTGCCAGGCGTTCTGATACTTTTCGCTGGATGTCGAGAACACTCGCGGCGGCCTTTTTGCCCGCTTCGACTCCCGGTTGGTGATAGGCGTTGATGCCGACGAGGGATGCGTAGAAACCAACCGCTCTCTCAAAGAGTGCAATAAGCATTCCGACCGAGGCAGGGGAGACTTCTCCAATGGTAATGGATAAGGAAGCCCGCCCGTTGTCGGATAAAGCTTCCCGGGTGCCGAGGTATAGCCCGTGAAGAAAATCACCGGATGTCACCATATCATCAACCTCAATGGATTTCGCCGATTCCCGCGCTCTCAGCACCTGGATGAAAACAGCGAAGAAATTCGGGACACCATCCCGGAGCTGTTGAACATAAGCATGCTGGTCAGTTGACCCTTTGTTCCCATAAACAGCGATTCCCTGGTGAACGATATTGCCTTCGAGATCCTTCTCTTTTCCCAGTGATTCCATGACCAACTGCTGGAGGTATTTGGAGAAGAGGCTGAGTCGATCTTTATAAGGGAGCACAACCATATCTTTCTCACCTTTTCCACCGGTTTGATGCAGCCACATAAGAGCGAGTAGGGCGGCGGGGTTGCGGGCGGTCTCGCGCACTCGTGTCGCCTCGTCCATACTGGCTGCTCCAGTGAGGAGGTCGTCAATATCAATACCCTGAAGAATAGCGGGTAGTAAGCCGACAGGTCCGGTCTCGCTGGTGCGACCACCTACCCAATCCCACATGGGAAAACGAGCGATCCAGCCTGCGGATTCCGCGTGCTGATCCAATTTGCTACCCTCGCCAGTAACGGCGACGGCATGCTTCGCGAATTCAAGCCCGGCAGCTTTCCACGCGTTTTCCGCTTCCAGCATCCCATTCCGGGTCTCGGGGGTGCCTCCGGATTTGGAGATAACAACAGCAAGGGTCTGACCGAGTTTTCCCTCGAGAGAGGCGAGTGTGCGGTCCATCCCGTCGGGATCCGTATTGTCGAAAAAGTGTGGGATCAGTTTGTCTGATTTTCCTTCGCCCAAAGAGGCCGCGACGAATTGAGGCCCGAGCGCGGAGCCACCAATGCCGATTACCAGGAGGTTTTCAAACGAGCCGTTGGCACCGACAAGACCGTCGGAGTGCACCTTTTCAGCAAACGCATGAATGTCTGCCAACGTTTTCTGAATTGCCTCGGTGGTTTCGGGTTCTGGAGCCAGGGCCGCATTCCGTAGCCAGTAGTGCCCCACCTGTCGATTTTCGTCCGGATTTGCGATAGCCCCCGCTTCGAGTGCTTCCATGTCGTCGAATGCCTTTTGGATTTTTTCTTCGTTGTCCGAAAGGAATTCATCCGAAAAAGGGACCCGGCTCACATCGAGAGAGAAGTCTAGTTGGGAAAGGCGGAGGTAGTATTGGTTGAGTCTGTTCCAGTCCATAATGTTTCGGTTAGTTGCAGGTGGTCGGTGTGATTCAAGAAGACGGCGTAAAACCGCAGGAAATGTGGGATTGGTTAAAAATTTAAATTGGAAATCAAAGTTTCGCGGGAAAAGACCTGCGGACTCAATTGGAAACAGCCTTTGCAGAAGCAATTACTCATCTGGAAACAAATTTGCATCCGTAACAGCCCCGTCGGAAGCCGAAGAAACGAGTTTTGCGTATTTGGCAAGCGTCCCGCGAGTCTCCGGGGGAGGAGGTTTGCGCCATTTTTGTCTGCGTTGGGCAATCTCATCCTTGGACACCTCAAGCCGGAGTTCATTGGTTTCGGCATCAATGGTGATGGGGTCACCATTCTCAACGAGTGCAAGCAAGCCCCCGGTAGCCGCTTCTGGAGTGATGTGGCCAACCACGAAACCGTGACTGCCGCCGGAGAAGCGACCATCGGTGATGAGCGCTACTTCCTTGCCGAGGCCTTTGCCCATGACTGCTGCTGTCGGAGCCAGCATTTCTCTCATGCCGGGGCCTCCCCGAGGACCTTCATAGCGCACGACGACCACGTGGCCGGATTGCACCTCACCGGAGAGGATGCCCTGTAGTGCGTCTTCCTCTGATTCGTAAACAATGGCCTTACCCTCAAAGCGCAGGCCCTCCTTTCCGGAGATTTTTGCCACAGCACCCTCTTCGGCAAGGTTGCCGCGAAGAATGCGGAGGTGGCTGTCCTTTTTAATGGGACGCTCCACTGGATGGACAACGTCCTGATCCTCAGAATAGGGGCCAACATCAGCTAAATTCTCGGCCATTGTTTTGCCAGTGACGGTCATGCAATCCCCGTGAAGCAAGCCGGCATCGAGAAGCATCTTAAGAAGTGGGGTAAGCCCTCCGATGCGGGAAAAGTGAGACATGTTGTATTTGCCACTGGGTTTGAGGTCGCAAAGAACAGGCACCCGTTTCCCTATTTCAGCGAAATCGTCAATGCACAGGGGCACTCCTGCGGTATTGGCAATCGCTATGAGGTGAAGAACCGCGTTGGTCGAGCCGCCCAAGGCGATCGTAACCGTTATGGCGTTCTCGAAAGCTTCCCTCGTCATGATGTCGCGTGGCCGAATGCCGGCTTGGATCATCGCCATGACGGCTTCTCCGGCTTTGCGGCAGTCTTCCTTCTTCTCTTCGCCGATCGCCAACTGAGCGGAGCTGTTGGGAAGGCTCATACCCATGGCTTCAATAGCAGATGCCATGGTATTTGCCGTGTACATTCCACCGCAAGAACCAGCACCGGGAATGGCGCAGGTTTCGATCTCTTTTAATTCCTCGTCGGAAATCGCTTTGGCGGAATGCTGACCAACGGCTTCAAAAACGGAGACAATGTCGACGGGCTTATCCCGGTGTATTCCCGGGAGGATGGTTCCGCCGTACACGAAAACGGCTGGCCGGTTCAAACGGGCGATGGCCATCATACATCCCGGCATATTCTTGTCGCACCCACCGATGGCGACCAACCCGTCGAATCCCTCGGCACCACTGACTGTTTCAATAGAATCCGCGATGACCTCCCGCGAGACCAAAGAGTAGCGCATCCCCTTGGTCCCCATGGAGATCCCGTCTGAGACGGTAATGGTTCCGAAAATGACGGATTTCCCATCGGATGCGTCGACGCCAGCCCCGCTTTCTCTGGCAAGTGCATCGATGTGCATGTTGCAGGGCGTGACCATGCTCCATGTGGATGCAATTCCCACAATGGGCTTTTGAAAATCTTCATCTTCAAACCCCACCGCTCGCAGCATGGATCGGTTGGGTGCGCGGTCACTTCCGTCGACGACTTTTGAAGAATAGGGGCGGGTGCTATTTTCTGCAGGCATGATCGTTGCCAAATATGGGAAGCGCTCGCTCTCGCGGCAAGATTATTGGGTAGTCGAAGAACAATTCGAGTGATCGAATGATGAAAATCTTGTCTATCGCCATGGGTTCGGGATGATTCACAAGAGATGGAAGTCGCAAGTGATGATGAAATGAACCCGGAGGTGAAAGACTTTCTGTCTCATTTGACCGGCGAGAGGCAGATGTCCCCAGCCACCGTGCGAAATTATCGTCACGCGATCGAGCGATTCAATGAATGGCTGGGCGATTCCAAATCCTGGAAGGAGGTCGACTCCCGAACCGCACGCAGTTACGCCATCGAGCTGCAGCGTTCCTATTCCCGTCGCACCCTCCACAACCGAGTGGCAGGGATACGGGCATTTTATCGATTCCAGCGGGAACGGTCCCGGGTTGCGGCGAATCCTTTTTCGTCCCTTTCCCTTCCGAAATTGGAGAAAAACCTACCACGGTTCCTGACCGAATCACAAATCCGATTGTTTTTGGATGGGCCAGCGGTTCTTCTAAAGCAAGAGGATATTAGTGATTTCGAGTTTTGGCGGGATAGTTCTGCCCTTGAATTGCTGTATGGAGCGGGGTTGCGAATTAGTGAGTTGATTGGTGCGACCCGGGGGAATCTGGATGATTCGCGCGGACTGATTCGTGTGATGGGGAAGGGGCGCAAAGAGAGAATAATTCCCATAGGCAAGATGGCCGGCCAATGCGTGCGCCAGCACATTCATTTAGGCGCTGGCGAGAAGGATCCGCAGGGACCCCTCATCGTCCATGCCTCGGGTAAGAGGATCTCTACGAGGTGGTTGCAAATGCGGATGAAGCGCTATCTGGCTCTGGCGGATTTACCACAAGACCTTTCTCCCCATAAATTACGGCATTCCTTTGCAACCCACCTATTGGATGGTGGGGCCGACATCCGCAGTGTTCAAGAGCTGCTGGGTCATGCCAGTCTGTCTACCACTCAGATTTACACGCACACGAGTATCGGGCGATTGCAGGAGGTTTATCGGCAAGCTCACCCACGGGCCTGATCCAGGGCTTTTCTTCATGAGTAATAGGAATGGTTTCATTAAATAATAGCTCTTTGGGTGGTTCTTGGTTGGAACTCACAATTGAAGTAGCTATCCCTAATCTGTGCGCGTAAGTAAATTTCAAAGAACCGACCCTCCTGTAGGGATAAACCAGCTCTGATCTGATGCCTTGGGAATCACAGAAAAGAAAGGGCTATCGTGACAAATCGAGGTCAGAGAATAGTGATTTCGACGGCGTGAACCGGAAGCAGCCCCATAGTATCGAAGCGGAGCGTGCACTGCTTGCTGCTTGTATGCGCGAAAATGCAAGCGAGGTGATCACCGATTGCATCAATGCGAAGATCAATGCGGAGTCGTTTTTCCGTCCGGGTCATCGCAACGTTTTTGCCGCCCTGCTCGACTTGAATGATACTGGCAGGGAGGTCGATGAGATCACGGTTGAGGAGAAGCTTCACTCGATGGGGCTCCTTGATGAATCCGGGGGACGCACCTATATTAACGAAATTTCCGGATCAGTCGGTTCGACGGCCTTTGCTTCGAATTGGATCGAAATCGTCAAAGAAAAGGCTCTTCTGCGACAATTGATCCGTTTGTCCAATCAAACGATGGAACGTTGTTACGAAGGGCAGGATGATATTACGGTCTTTCTCTCCGAGGTAGAGTCCGAGATTTTCCGGATTGGTGAGTCTCAAGTTTCCGATTCGGCTCAAAACATCGGCAAGCCACTGGATAAGGTGATCAAGATGATCAATGACATCCTGGCCAAGAGACATACGAGTTACGGTACCAAGACCGGCTTTCTTGATTTGGATCGATTGACCTTTGGGTTTCATCCAGCGGAAATGATTGTTCTCGCGGCGCGTCCCTCCGTCGGGAAAACAAGTTTTGCCATGAATATCGCCGAAAACGTGTCGATTCCAGGCCCCAACAATCCGGATCCCCGCGCGATATTGGTTTTCAGTCTCGAAATGAGCGCGGAGAGTCTCGCTCAACGTGTGCTTTGTAGTCGGGCCGGAGTAAACATGAACAAGTTGCGGGATGGCTTTTCTACGCGCGATGATCAGCAAGCAATTGTTGAGGCGGCCGGTGACATTAAGAAGGCGAGCATCATCGTGGATGATCAGGGCAGTTTAAACATCCTGGAGGTGCGGGCGAAAGCTCGCCGGGTCGCCTCCAGGAATAAGCTGGGACTGATCGTCGTCGACTACCTGCAATTGGTGTCGGGGATGGACAACCGGGCTTCCCGGGAAAATCAAATCGCTGAAATTTCCCGTGGTATGAAAGCTATGGCCAAGGAGTTGGAGGTGCCGGTTCTGGTGCTCAGCCAACTGAATCGTGAAAGCGAAAAAGAGAAACGCGAACCACGAATGTCAGACCTTCGCGAATCTGGGGCGATTGAGCAGGATGCCGATGTGGTCATGCTTTTGCACCGCCCACGAACGGAGGACGCCGAGGAAAATGAGCGGCCGGACGATATTGAAAAGATCCGTCTTATTCTTGCCAAGCAGCGGAATGGTCCGACCGGATCCATTGATCTCGCATTCATGAGAAAGTTCACTCGCTTCACGAATCATACCGAGGGAACCGGTGTGGGTGGTGGTTTTGGCTGATGCTCTGCGTTGGCTGCCGAAGCTGATATTTATCCAATGCGATCCTCGGCAGAATTGTTTGCCGGTTTTTTCTGCCAAAGAAGAGTGGCAGCATCGCCGTTTGCTACGACATCAGCATCCAGCCCTATCCTTTACAGCTGAAGGTAAGAATAAAATAGAATTAATTGCCCTAGAATAATAATCAGCTGAGCGTCAGACCTCGGGTAACGTAAGATCATGGATAAATTTTACTAGAATTGCGGTAGGTGTTGTGTAGTTCCTAATTCTTGTTCCGATTCGCGTAAAACTCGTCGATCTTTTTAGAAACATCACGGTAACCTATGTCGGAGGAATAGATTTCTTTGTATTGATTGATCGCTTTCTCGGGCTCTCCCATCTTCTCGAAGCATTCAGCAAGGTTGTAGGTGACATCCTTTTTGATGTCGGACATGCCGTTGATCTCACCTTTTGCCGTAGAGAACTGTTCCGCTGCCATGTCGTAAAACTCTTTTGACTGATAAGCTTGTCCGAGTAAATGCAAGCTGGGAATCCGAACCTTCGGATTTCGCAGAGCTATTTGGAGTTGCTGAATTGCTTCGTCAGTATCTCCATTTTCCAAAAGCAGTTCACCATATTGATGGCGGGCCGCATAATCATTCGGATACCGCTTCACCATATCGGCGGACTGCTCCATTAGATAGGAGCTGCGTTCATTTGTCATTTGTTCGAGCTCTTGCTTGAGTTGCTCGTTCTCCGGATCCTCTTCGAGCTCTTCTTTTTTTGCTTTGATGAGACTATTAATGTACTCGCGATAGAGCTTCGTCTCCAGTCGTTCAAGGGTTACATCGGCATTGCCGGATTCCAATTTCCGTGCTTCCTGAATCCAAGAGATGGCCGATTCGTAATCACCTGATCGTTGATAGTATCCACTTATCTGGCGATAATTTGTAAGATTCTCGGGCTCTTTTTGAATTCGCTGATAAACATCGTGGATCAGTTTTTCCAGGCTCTCATCGGAAGTTGTTGATCGGCTAGCCTGTTCCAAATTATCAGCTTCGGCTTTGTCTTTTAGCTTAGAACGAAAATCACCGTCATCCTCCCATTTTCCTTCCCCCATGGATTGAGCAACAGAAGCTCTCTTGACGATCTCTTGTGCGTCTCCATCTCCAGGGTGTTCTTTGATGATCCGCTCACAGACTCGAATGCTTTCCTGGATTTTGTTTACCTTCAAATACAGATTTGCCAGTTTTTTTGCTGTATCCAAGTCGTTGCGGTTTAAGTTATAGGCCTCCTCGTATGCAAAGGCTGCCGTATGAGGGAGCTCTTTCAGATCTGCTGCATCACCCAATAATTTCAGTGCGTCCGTGCTCGTGGGATCCGTCTCAAGGATTTTTTCAGCTTGGATCATGGCCTTGGCTGGATCCTTCTTTACAGTAACACCACCAATTTTCGACATTGGCTTTGAAGTCAGTCCTGAGAGAAAAGATTTTTTCTTTCCACTTTTGGCTGCTTTATGGGCATCGTGCAGCACCTCGCGTGCTTCCAGGCAACCGGGGTATTTTTCTACCAGGCCCATGCAAATTTCCACTGCAAACTTGGCACTTCCAGTTTTGATGCTGTTACGGGCCTTCTCGACCTGTTTGCGTATTCTTGGGTCTAGATCTTTGAGGGGTTGGTCGGACATTTTTATGGATAGAGTTAAATTTTTACTATTTTGCAAGAATATGGGACGGTCTAGTCAGAAATCCAGAAAGAAATGGTCAGCATCCTGATAGGGGCAAGTAGACTCAGGTTCTTCTTCAATAAAATAAAGCAGCCCGCATGTGACAGGATCGTCAAATAGATGTGGTTGATTCGCGTGGACTTATGAACCCCTGGTAGCAACGTTTGGAAAATCCTTGAGTAAGGTTGGCGGCATCAGAGAAAATTATGCGCATTTGTATCTTTTCGGATAGTTTTTATCCCTATATCTCCGGTGTCTCAATCGCGATTTTACAACAGGCCAACGCGCTTGCCGAACGGGGTCATGCTGTCTCAATCGTTCGGCCACGGCCAAGCCGCAAGGATCGGGCAGAATCTGTTCCTGATCTGCATCCCGATATTCAAGTATTTGACACCCCGCTCACAATTCCCCACCGAGCATTTGCCCGCTTGCGGCTTGCCTGTCCGACTTTCTTTTCAACTTGGCGGAAGCTGAGAAGCATAAATCCAGAGATTATTCACGTTCACACCGAGTTTGGAGCAGGCTGGGAAGGCCTTGCAATGGCGCGCCTGCGGAAAGTTCCACTGGTGGGCACCTTTCACACTTTTTTTGCGGAGCCTGAATATTTAAGGCATTTTCCGGTCCCTAATTGTGCGATGACCCGTGGGCTGCTCTGGCGCTACTCGGTTGGCTTTTTTAACCGCTGCCACACGGTGATCACTCCCTCGCAAGCCGTTCGGGATTCGCTCGCGGCCCGGGGTTCCCGGAGTCGACTCGAACTCGTGTCGAACGGAATTCGAGTTCCCCGGTTATTGTCTGAAAACGAGATATCAGAGCTTCGCAGAGAGATGGGTCTACTCGGGCTGACTTTTATTTATATCGGTCGCGTCTCTCACGAAAAATCAATCGACTTACTCATTCGTGCCTTCTCCATGGTTTGGAATGACCATAAAGAGGCTCGATTACTTGTCATTGGAGGAGGACCTCATGAGGACGATCTCCGACAATTGAGCGGAACAATGCATTGCAGGGATGCTGTTCAATTCATGGGTGCCGTTCCCAATCATCAGTTAATTTCACGGAATCTATACCGCTTAGGTGATGTCTTTGTCACAGCAAGCACCACGGAAAATCAGCCAGTCAGTATTTTGGAGGCATTATCTTTCGGGCTCCCGCTAATAGGTCCGAGGGCAAAAGGTTTGCCGGAAATGATTCTTGACGGAGTTAATGGTCGATTGACCGAGCCGAAAGATATAGAGAGCCTGGCACGAGCGATGAATGAGGTTGTTCGAGACCCTGTAACGAGAGAGTGTTGGGCACGGCAGGCAAAGGTGATGGCCGCAAATCATGATCTCGGGGGGGTCGCTAAACGCCTCGAGAATCTTTATCGAGATGCGATCCTGTCCAGGCGGGTGCCCTCTTGAGGTGCGGCCAGCTTATTAGTTTGTGAAACCCCATTCGGGTTTTAGGATCGGAGCCGTATGGAATCACTTATTTATAAATCAGAGGTATTTGATATGGCATGCCGCCAATTCGATATCGCAGCCGAGTTGATGGAGTTGGAACCTTCTCTTATCGAACGAACAAAATATCCCAAACGATGCATGGCAGTAACCTGTCCAATTCGGATGGATGACGGGGAGGTCCGTTTGTTTGAGGGTTATCGGGTTCAACACCATCTTTCTATGGGACCGACCAAAGGGGGGCTCCGCTTTCATCCGGCGGTTACCCTGGGGGAGGTGGCTGCCTTGTCCATGTGGATGAGCTGGAAGTGCGCCTTGACCGGACTTCCCTATGGAGGTGCCAAAGGGGGCGTCTGTGTCGATACAACCCTCCTCTCCCGAAATGAACTGGAACGGCTGTCCCGTCGCTACATGCAGGAGATGATTTCTTTTGTCGGACCGAACACCGACATCATGGCACCGGATGTAGGGACCAATGAACAGGTAATGGCCTGGATGATGGATACCTACGCAAATCATGTGGGGAGCGCGGTCCCTGCGATCGTAACAGGCAAACCAGTCAGCCTGGGAGGCTCCGAAGGGAGGCGCGAAGCGACGGGTCACGGCGTGGCATACCTGGTTAACTCGTATCTTAATGATTTAAAAATTGCCCAGGGGGAAGCCACGGCAGTCATCCAGGGGTTTGGAAACGTGGGTTCAGAGGCAGCGGTTGCCCTCAACGCGTTTGGTATCAAGGTGACCGCGATCAGTGACCTTTACGGTGGCTACTACAATCCCGCCGGTTTGGATATTCAGGATGCGTTACGCCATGTGCGTAAAAACGGTTCTTTGAAAGAATGGAAAGGAGGGGATAGCATTTCAAATGAGGATATTCTTAAGCTCGAATGCACGGTATTGATCCCCGCCGCGATGGAGCGAGTGATCCATGAGGAGAACGCGAAAGACCTGAAGTGCAGGATCTTGGCAGAGGCAGCCAATGGACCGACCACCAACGCGGCCGATGAAATTTTGAAAGAAAACGAGGGCATCACAACCATTCCTGACATCTTTTGTAACAGTGGAGGGGTGATTGTTTCCTATTTTGAATGGGTGCAGGATTTGCAAAGCCTTTTCTGGACTAGAGGAGAGGTTTTGAAAAAAATGTACGGAATCCTGGACCGGGCAAAAGATGATATCGAGAAGCAGAAGAAAAGGTTCGGCTGCAGTCGACGCGAGGCTGCCCTGACCCTCGGGATTCAAAAAGTAGCAAACGCGAAATCCGTCCGAGGTCTTTTCCCCTGATCGGCACGCCGACTATTTGTCCCTAGCATTTTGGTCTCATACACTGTCAATTATAATTAACCTGGTTACTTATGATAATGTTTTACATTTTGGGTAATATTAGCTTTAGGAATCCCTAAGATATTGGTTTATAGATTGATGTGTATCCAGAGGTGTCTCGGATTTTGTTTATTCCGGGGAGGGAGCATATCGTTTCTTTGCGTTTCCAGTCGGTGGGGCTCAATTCCCGTGGTGGTTGGACTTCATGGCTTCGGATGCGGGCGCTTCCGTCGTCCGAACCCCACTTCCAGTTAAAATTGTCTGGTGTTGTGTATCTGCGAAGGCCTTTTTTCTGTTCGGATCCTAGAAATTTAAATATCCGTGCGGTCTCTGTTTCAGGTGCGGTCAGGAGGTCCTCGTAGCGAATCATGAGGACTTGATCAGGAAATTGCGCACTCTGAGCAAGGAGGTTCTTCGTCACCGGAGCCCAGTAGTGTCGCGCGATCAGTCGGTAACCCCACATTCCAGGAAAACGATCAAAATGTCTGCCCCCGAGCATCTTTCCCACCGAACGAACGGTTTCATAGACATCTCGCAGGAGTATGACGCGCCGCAGCGATTTACCGATCGGAATTTTCGGGTAGGAGTGGATTTCGTGAAACCAGGCGGGGCGTTTCAGCAAAAGAATTGGTTCCGGGTTCTCGATTTCCAATTCCCTCTGAAGTGCCGGAGATTTCAGGATCTTTTTAAAATTCACCTCCGGTAAGTGCGCTATATCCGGGGCGGTGGCTAGCAACGCCTTGAGCAGGGTTGAACCACTTCGCATGGTGCTGAGGAGTAATACATACGACTCTTCCTCCGGCTTTCTACCTCTCATGGGCTCCATTGATCGCACCATTTCCAAGTCTGCCGCAAGCCTGCAAATGAATTTTAGTCCAGTAACAAAACTGTGACGCGATTCATTTACCTTCACATCAAGGTAAAACGCGCTCAGATAGCTTGACCCTAGGGATCGGCTTGTTCTATCTTTGATTCTTTTACGATTTTGCTTCCTGCGCATGAACCACCTCACCTTTGCAAATCGCTCCAACAGCGACCTTATTGACGAACGCTTTCAACAGTGGCGAGAAACCCCCGAATCACTGGATTCCGAGTGGCGGGCTTTTTTTGAGGGGTTTGAGTTGGCAACCAAGTATGGCAATGGCCGCAGCGGGTCGTCGGCAGCGGAAACGGAGGTGGGTTCTTCCAGCTCGCAGGTCCAGGCGCGCGTCATCGGGGCAATTTATGGTTTTCGTTCGATTGGTCATACCGAGGCCGACTTCAATCCACTGGTCAAGGAGTTAATCCCAAATCCAAGGCTCTCTTTGAAACGGTTGGGTTTGTCGGAGTCGGATTTGGAGGGAGTCTATGACACGGGAAATTTCCAATGCGAACCGGGGATTACGGTCGGTGAATTGATCGACCGCTTGCGGAAGACGTATTGTAGGAAGATCGGCATAGAATATCTTCACGTGCAGGAAACGCCGAAGCGTCGATGGATTCAATCGCGTATCGAACCGACTTGTTTCTGTTCGGATTATTCGACAAATGATAAAGAGAATATTTATCGAAAAATCGCTCTGGCTGAAGATTTTGAACAATTGCTTCATTCTAGATTTGTTGGCCAAAAGCGATTCTCACTGGAAGGGGGCGAGTCGCTCATCACTGCATTGGACCGCATCGTTCAGCGACTCCCTAGTTTGGGAGTCAAAGAAATCGTCATGGGAATGGCTCACCGCGGTCGATTGAACGTGTTGGGGAATATCGTTGGTAAGTCGTATGCCTACATTTTCCGGGAATTTGCACCGGACTTCGTGCCCGACAAGGAGGGTTCTCCCTCTGGTGACGTAAAGTACCACCTTGGGTTCGATAACCGAGTCACAACGGAGTGCGGTGAACAAATTGATATCCGGCTGGCTGCGAACCCAAGCCATTTGGAGGCAGTGAACTCTGTCGTGGAAGGCAAAGCCAGAGCGCGGCAGAGAATCCTTGGGGATACAGAGCGCAAGATGGTGCTTCCGATCCTGATACATGGTGATGCTGCTATAGCGGGTCAGGGCGTTGTCGCAGAGGTCTGCAATTTCTCCAAGTTGAAAGGGTACCGCACAGGGGGCACGATTCATATCGTAGTAAATAATCAGATTGGCTTTACAACCGACCCCTCGGACGCGCGGTCGAGTCGTTACTGCACGGATGTTGCCAAGATGATTGAGGCACCCATCCTCCACGTGAATGGAAATGACCCCCTTGCCGTCGCCTATGCAGCGGAACTTGCGGTGGAGTATCGAACCGCCTTTCAAGAGGACATATTCCTCGATATCGTATGTTATCGGAAGCACGGTCACAACGAATCTGACGAGCCAGCCTTCACTCAGCCGATCCTGTACAAGGCCATCAGCGAAATGAAGTCGCCACGCGAAGAGCTGAAAAGCATCCTGATTCAGGAGGGAGACGTAACGGAAGAGCGGATCAACGAAATCGACAAAGGAATTAATGATGAATTTGAGAAGGCTTTCGAAGATGCGAAGTCGGGAAAAAATGGGGAGTCCGGTGAGGGAGAGTCAGCTGTATTTGCCGGATCGAATGCCGTATTTCAACCAGAATACAATTTCGACACCATCCAGACGAAGGTCGATGAGGATGAGCTGAAAGCGGTAGCCATTTCGCTGACGGATATCCCGGAAGGTTTCGATATGAATCGGAAGATCGAGAGGCAACTGAAGACGAAACGAAAATCATTCGAAGAAGACAAGGGAGTTGATTGGTCTTTCGGGGAGGCTCTGGCTTTCGGGACTTTACTTCGGGAAGGCACCCCGATTCGACTCTCCGGGCAGGACAGTGAGCGGGGGACGTTCAGTCAACGCCATGCCGCTTTCTACGACATGGAGACCAGAGAGCGTTACGACCCGTTCAATCACCTTGGGGAGGATCAAGCACGGTTCTGTGTTCATAATTCGCTTTTGTCCGAAGCCGCTGTTCTCGGTTTCGACTATGGTTATTCGCTTGAGTATCCGGAGATGCTCAGTCTTTGGGAAGCGCAGTTCGGAGATTTTGTAAACGGGGCCCAGGTGGTTATCGACCAGTTTATTTTTGCCAGCGAATCAAAGTGGCAACGGATCAGCGGCATCGTGCTTCTTTTGCCCCATGGTTACGAAGGGCAGGGGCCCGAGCATTCTTCAGCCCGTCCGGAGCGGTTTCTCCAAAACTGTGCTGAGAACAATATTCAGGTCTGTAACATAACGACTCCAGCACAGTATTTTCACGTTCTCCGGCGGCAGATGAAGCGGAAGTTCAGTAAGCCGCTGATCATTCTGACACCCAAGAGCTTGCTCCGTCACAAGCGTGCAGTGTCATTGAAGAAGGATTTCACCGATAAGAACTTTAACTCTATTCTCAACGATCCGACCAAGCCGAAAAAGGCAAAAACCATGGTCCTTTGTTCGGGGAAGGTTTACTACGATCTGATCGAGATGCGCGAGGAAATGGAGCTCTCAGAAGTAGCGATCATACGGGTGGAGCAATATTTTCCCTTCAACACCAAATTCATGAAGAAGATCGCCGATTCCTATAAGGAAGTGGAGCGCGTGGTCTGGTGTCAGGAGGAGCCTTGGAATATGGGGGCGTGGACATTTCTTATGACCCGTCTCGAAGAGGTCTTCGGGAAGCGCCCCGAATACTCCGGGCGGCCCCCGAGCGCTAGCCCGGCAACCGGTTTTCTGGCCCGGCATAAAGAGGAACAAACGGCGTTGGTGAAGAAAGCGCTGACGGGAGAAGAATAAATTTTTGGCGTTCCAGAGAGCGGCCTAAGCAACGAATCATTATCAGAATTTAGAAAGGTTATACTATGGCAGTTGAAGTAAAAGTTCCGGCGCTGGGGGAGTCCATCTCCTCCGGCATTCTCGCAGGGTGGCAAGTCAAGGATGGAGATATGGTCGAAAAGGATCAGGTCCTCTATGAACTCGAGACAGACAAGATAACGTCGGAAGGAACGGCCGAAGTTGCCGGTAAGATCAGCCTAAAAGCTGAAGAAGGTGACGAAGTGGAGATCGGGCAAGTGATAGCGGAGATCGATGAATCCGCTTCCGGAGGTTCTTCTGAAAAAGAAGCGACCGGCCAGAAAGAGGATCAGGACGAGGAGGGAGGCAAGGAAGAGGATGGAACCGAAGAGACGAAATCTTCAGATTCCGCCATCTCTCCAGCCGTCAGGCGTATTGCTGACGAGTCCGGCCTGGCTCCTTCCGAGGTGGAAGGCACGGGGAAGGGCGGGCGAGTGACGAAAGGCGATATGCTCGCAGCACTCGAAAAGCAAAAAGACTCTGACACAAAGGGAGCAAAATCCCCTGCAACCACCGCGGTGAAAGAAGTGAGCGCGCCCAAGGCTTCGGCTCAAGACGACAGTTCACCTAAGAAAGCCAAGGGCGACCGAGCAGAGACACGGAAGAAAATGAGTCCGCTCCGTCGTAGTATCGCACAGCGGTTGGTCTCGGTGCAGAATGAGTCCGCTATCCTTACGACCTTCAACGAGGTCGACATGAGTGCCATCATGGGGCTTCGCAAGAAATATCAGGACCAGTTTGTAAAACGTCATGGCATCAAGTTGGGCTTCATGTCTTTCTTTGTAAAAGCGGTTGTCGACGCTCTGGAGAAGGTTCCATCGCTTAATGCGCGATTGGAAGGGGATGAGATTGTCCAAAATCACTTTTACGATATCGGGGTCGCTGTTTCTACGGAAAAAGGACTTATGGTCCCGGTTTTGCGCGACTGCGAGGACAGTTCTTTTGCCGAGATTGAGAAATCTCTCGGTGACTACGCGACGAAAGCGAGAGAGGGTAAAATGCAGATCGATGACCTCCAGGGGGGGGTATTCTCGATCACCAACGGAGGGGTTTTTGGATCTCTTCTTTCGACACCTATCATCAATCCACCGCAAAGCGGGATCCTGGGTATGCACACAATTCAGCAGCGCCCCGTTGCTGTCGATGGGCAGGTGGTCATCCGCCCGATGATGTACCTGGCTCTTTCCTACGACCACCGGATTGTTGATGGAAAGGATGCCGTGACTTTTCTGGTCTCAATCAAGGATTCCATCGAAGACCCGGCGAGAATGCTTTTTGGAGGAATGTGATTTGCCTTTTTTCATCGGAAAGGAGCACTTCTATTTCTTCGGCGGCACCTAGGTGGTCTTTGCCTTGACACCCCAACAGGGTAGGGGCACTCTTCACGGTTTTCCATTGACCAATGTCTTCCGTTGATAAGCACACGATCTCCGTTCTTGTGGAGAATAAATTTGGGGTTCTCGCCCGGGTAGCTGGTATGTTCAGCGGCCGGGGTTTTAACATTGAAACCCTCAATGTTGGCCCTGTGCACATCGACGGACTTTCCCGGATCACTGCTACCATCATCGGGGATGATCAGGCCCTTGACCAAGCGCTGAAGCAGCTCAACAAATTGATCAATGTAGTCGAAGTGGATCATTTCACAGAAGGCTCCGCAGCTGCACGGGAACTGATCCTTCTCAAGGTTTCAGCCGATTCTGAAACCCGGTCGGAAATTATGCAGATCTGCGATATCTTCCGCGCCAAGGTGATCGACGTTCATACCGAATCCGTGATTTTGGAAGTCACCGGTAATGACAGTAAAATACGCGCATTTCTTGACCTCATCGAGCCGTTTGGAATTCAGAAAATGGCCCGCACTGGCGTTGTTGCCCTCGATCGGGGCGCGGTCACTTAGTCAACCTGCACGCTGCTTCATAAAACCTTTTTAAACACATACCATGCCAGCTAAAGTCTACACCGAAAAAGACGCGGATCGTAAGATCCTCAAAGACAAAACACTCGCCGTTATCGGCTACGGTTCCCAAGGCCATGCCCACGCGCAGAACCTGAAGGACAGTGGTTACAAGGTGATCATCGGTCTTTACCCAAAAAGCAAGTCCCGTGAGGTTGCCAAGAAGCAAGGCTTCAAGGTCTACGATACTGCCGATGCTGTTAAGAAAGCCGATGTCATTATGGTCGGCGTTCCAGACATGGTTCAGAAGAAAGTTTTCGAGGCAGACATCGCGCCGAATCTGGTAAAAGGGAAGACTCTTCTTTTCACCCACGGACTTTCCATACACTACGGACTTATTGAAGTTCAGGAAGATGTCGATGTGATCATGGTTGCTCCGAAAGGACCTGGTCATGTCGTTCGCTCCCAGTTTGTTGAGGGAAAGGGCGTCCCTGCTCTTATCGCAATTCACCAGAACCCTTCCCGGAAGGCAAAGAAAGTTGCTCTTGCTTGGGCGGACGGAGTTGGAGGCACCCGTGCGGGCGTCATTGAAACCACTTTCAAGGAAGAGACCGAGACAGACCTATTCGGTGAGCAAGCCGTGCTTTGCGGCGGAGCCAGTGCTCTGGTTCAAGCTGGATTTGAAACTTTGGTCGAAGCGGGTTATCAGCCTGAGATGGCATACTTTGAATGCCTGCACGAATTGAAGCTGATTGTTGATTTGATGGTCGAATCCGGTATATCCGGCATGCGTTTCTCAATCTCCGAAACAGCCAAATACGGGGACATCACCCGAGGGCCACGCGTCATCAATGCGCAGACGAAAAAGTCCATGGGCAAGATTCTGAAAGAAATCCAAAGCGGTAAATTTACCCGCGAATGGGTTCAGGAATTCGAAGATGGCCTCCCGAACTACAACCGCACTTTGAAAGAGGGCGAACAACACCCAATCGAAAAGACGGGTCGTCGTTTGCGCAACCTCATGCCGTGGGTTTCCAAGCGGAACCTCAAAGGCTCACAAGCCAGTTATAACGGATAGGTCACATCCACCTTTCTGGTAATCGGCCTCTTCTATGAGCGCGGAGACGGTAATTCTCGCCAGTAGGCGAAGCCGTCTCGCCCGTGCGCAAGCACTGCTGGCAGAGCGTGTCGTAATTGAGGAAAATCCCAGTCGTGTGACCGGCTTGCTCTGGTTGACGACGACGGGTGATCGCCAGTCGGACTGGTCGCTGGAGAAGGAAGGCGGGAAGGGCCTCTTTACGAAGGAGATTGAGGAAGCTGTTCTTTCGGGAGCGGCGGACTTGGCGGTGCACAGTGCGAAGGATCTTCCGACTGAAATGCCCGGGGGCCTCGTTTTGGCGGCATTTTTGCCCAGGGAGGACACTGCTGATGTTTTGGTGACCCGTGATGGAGTTGAGGAGCTTAAAAAAATTGCAACCAGTAGTCCGCGTCGCCGAGCCCAGCTGAAGATTCTATTTCCCAAGGCCGATTTTTCTGAAATCCGGGGCAATGTAGGAACCCGTTTGCAGAAGATCGCAGATGGCGAGGCGGATGCGACAGTACTTGCTGCCGCAGGTCTTTCTCGACTGGGAATTGACCGATTTCCCGGCGTTACGTTTCGGCGATTGGGTGTCTCGGAGATGATTCCAGCCTGTGGGCAAGCGGCGATTGCTTTGCAGTCCCGCTCGCAGGATGCACCACTTTTCTCGGGCTTATCCCACCCGACCACCGAACGTGCGGTTGTTTACGAAAGGGCGTTCCTTCGAGCTCTCGGCGGAGGTTGTCATACTGCTTTTGCGGGCTATTTTGACGGGGCGAAATTCTACGCCTTTCACGAAATTCACGGTCGCAGGGAAATCGCCATTTCAGGAGAGATCGATCCCAAAGAATTCTTCGAGGATGCCTTTGCTGATTGGGTGTGATCGCGGAATACCGGTTGACCAAAAGCGACAGGCTGGTAGGGTGCGTCGCATGACTTTGCAATTAGAAGGAAAAAGGATTTGCGTCACCCGGGCGCGCTCCCAATCAAAACGCCTGACCGCTCTTTTAGAAGAGAATGGTGCTGAGGTAGTAGGTCTGCCGTTGATCGAGGTCGTGCCCACGAACAGTCGGAAGGTATTGGACGAAGTCCTCGAGCAGCCTGGAGTGTATGACTGGATCCTATTTACCAGTGCAAATGGAGTGCATTACTTTTTCCGCGAATTGGTGGCAGCGTGCGAAGACATCCGATCCATCGCCTTCGCGCGGATTGCCTGCGTGGGGCAGGCTACCGCTGATGCTGTGCGGGAATTCAATCTACGCACAGAGCTCATGCCGTCGGAAACGAATGCAGAGAGTTTGGCGGCGGCCCTAGTGGAAACCGGTAGCTTGGATAGCGCACGGGTTTTGGTGGTTGTCGGCAACCGTAATCAACAGACTCTCCCCCGCATTCTGGAAAAGGATGGCAACGCAATCGTGGATATTGCCGAGGTTTATGAAACCCAGATGACAGACTTATCCGGGTGCGACGAAGCCCGGGAATTCTGCCGCCATGGAGCGGACGCGATTCTCTTCACCAGTGCCAGCACGGTCGAAGCATTCACGGATCAAGCGGGGAGTCTACAATTGGACTCAGGTGCTCGCGTGCCGAAAGCCTTCAGTATCGGGCCCATGACGTCAGAGGCTCTTGCCGGGGCCGGTATTCCGCTGGCAGCAGAAGCTCCCGAAGCGAGCTTGGATGCACTGGTGGCGATCGTCGCCAAAAGTCTGAGCGCATGAAGACGATTCCGGTTAAAATTTGCGGATTGACCAGCGCTGAGGATGCGAAGGAGGCCTTTTCCTCGGGTGCGAGTTTTGGTGGGATCATCTCCCATCCCGAATCACCCCGTTATGTAGAACCGGATAGGATCCCCCGAATCCTCGCTGAGATTCCCAAAGGAAAAAGGGTATGGGTCGCTGTTGAGCCCAGCTCGGAGGAAGTGGAGAGCGCGTTTGAAAGCGGTTTTGATTTCGCGCAGATTCACTTCGACCCGGATAGTGATTACGATCCTATAAAGTTCTCAGAGAAATTTGGGCCCGAACGGTTGTGGTTGGCTCCCCGGCTTTCCAATCCAGCTGATTTCCGCCCGGAATGGGTGGGTAAGGCGACCGTCATTCTGATCGACGGATTTTCCCGCGACAGGATGGGGGGAACAGGCCAGCGGGTAGAGGGAAAGCCATTTGCGGAATTGATGAAACGCTTTCCTGAGCAAAGGTTTTCGATCGCTGGTGGAATAAGTCCTCTGAATGTCGGAGAGGTTCTCTGGGCTAGTCAGGCCAAACAGATAGACGTCAGTAGCGGCATCGAATCGGCACCGGGCATAAAGGAACCGCAGAAAATTCGCGCACTTTTCGATGCGGTTAAAGATTTTCAGAATTCGGAAAGGTGAACGGATTGGTTCCCGGGTGACCGTTTTCGAGGGGCGTTGTAACTAGCCTGGGGTCCGGTTGTGCGATGGGAATTATGCATCCCCGTCCGCCGACCCACGATTCCTCTCGTCACTTAGCTGCACTATCGCATAGAAAACAGCATGGAATGGATCCGTAGCCCCCTAGTCTTTGTCGCCCTTGGTGCCTATGCCTTGTTGCTGCTTTCATTGCTGCTCGCTTACTTTAGGAAAGGAGAGGGTGAGCGGTCCGTCGCAGCTGCCTCTGCCCGGCCTGAGGGTGCAGGGGCGATACCCGCAGACCGAATGGAAGGTGAGGAGGTTGGCGACCAGCGAGGTTCCCATAGTTCCATCCGTATAACGGAATCCGATCACTTGGAGTTCCGTGAGGAAGCAGAGAAGCTTTTCTCGGGCGAGAAGGACCCGGTTTTTGTGACCGACGCTGAATATCAAGTGTTTTATAGGAACCGATCCGCACGAAAAATGTTCGGCGGGATGATGGATGGTGGAGAGGAGCCTTTGGCCTCTGTTCTAGGAGCCCAGCAAAGGTCTCTGGAAAAGTCTCTTGCGAAGGTTGAGCAAGGACAAGTGATCACCGTGAATTGCCAACTCCCTTCCGGGAAGGACGGCACTGCGCAGATGCGCTTTTCCATCATCAATCGTTTGCCGCGGATCTTCGCGTTCCGTTTGGTGGGTCTGGAAGAGGAAAAGCCGTCTTGGTTGAGCAAAGGTACCGGTGGTGGAGCTTCTACCTCGTTAACCCGGGGCGGCCATCTGGATTTCAGGGAGGTCGATCCGGCTTCGGTCGAGCTATCCGCCGATCAGATGCTCACTCCCTTGCGGGAGATCGACGACCTTTTGCAAAACGTAAGCAGACTGTCCGAAAAGGAAGAGCCGAAAGATGCGAAGCGCTCCCTGCATTTGGCGCGGAATAAGTTGCGGCGCTTGATTCGTCATATTGAAGAGATCGACTGGATGCTACAGGTAAACGATGGGCACCTGCACCAGCGCCCAGAGTCTTTCCGCGGGTACGATGTGATCGCAGGAATGGCGGTTGCGGCGAATCGACTCGCGGGGGCAGATGGGCCTCGATTGAAACTGGACCCGTCGGAGCCATCATTGCTGGAGCCATTACTTACGGGTGATCGACGTATTTTCGAAAAGATCGTGACTCAACTACTTACCTCTGCTTTCCGCGCAGCCGACAAAAAAGGAATCGAGGTCTTCTATCGCGTTGAGGCATTGGAGAGCCCCACGCAATCCGATGACTGGTATCTTTTCGCCGATGAAGGTGAGGGCCACAGTCAGTCATCGTTGCTAACACTGCGAATTATCTTTCAACGAGGCGAGGGGGAGACGGAGTCGACATCCGACTTGCCTGCCGTAGTGGAAACTCTCGGCGCCCAGATCGTTGACCCTCGCCTGATCAGGAGACTGGATTTTGTGCGAAAAGGCAGGGATTCCGATCTCTTTGGCCTAACATTGGCCCGCGAACTGGTTAGCGAGCTTGAGGGAGAACTCGCCTTTTTGACTGGAGCCCAGGGACAGAGCGAGTTTGTCCTTAAACTGCGATTCGAAAACGCGGGGTAGCCATACTCACGGCGCGTGGACTCAGTAGCTTTAGTCCAGGAAAGCTTCCGGAGACGCAGCTAGGCCAACGATTTTGTCTTCGAATTCCTTGGAGGCTTGTAGCAAGTGTTTCATGCTCTCCTTGAGTTCGGGTAAATCGCTATCCTCTACGCCATTTTCCGAGAAGGCTTCGAGTTGTAAGGACAATTCTTTCACCAGAGGACTTCCAAACGTCCTGGCGGTAGATTTGAGGGTGTGGGCTGCCCGATTGAACTCCCTCCAGTTCTTCTCTGCCAGTGTATTTTCCAGCTTGCTGTATTGGTCTCGTAAGTCTCTTGCGCAATCGCCCAGTAGCTCCACGAAGATTTCTGTATCATCGGCGCAGATTTCGGATGCGAAGGTCCTCAAAACCTGAGGAGAAAAGGTTTTGGCGTTGGGGATTTTCATTAGTAAGAAAAATTTATGTGTTGCGAGCTGTTCCCACAAGTCGGATCATGAAATAAATGGATACTGTAACTAATATCAATAACTTGTTGGGACCTTTGATGGCGCTTGGAGCACTGGGTGCTGGGGCAACTCTCTTAATTGGGGAGTATCTTTGGCACAGAACCTTCGGGGACGATTCCTAGACTATTGTTGGGAACGATTACCCGCTGTTGGTCTATTTGTGACCCTCGTATTGCTCTGTTTATCGAGCCTTTATCAGTCTCACCCAAGGATGAACGCCCGCTTTGTCGATATGAATCCGGCAGGAATAGGAGGAAACTCTGTGAGCAAAGTAGTGCCGTGAGGTAAAAGAAGAGCCATTCTTCAACAGGGACTCCAAAAGGTTGCAGGAGGAAGTGAAGTGCAGGCGAGTTTTGCGGCTGAACCAGTCCGGAGAGGATTAGGTCCGGGTCGAAAAACCAGATGCCGAGTTCGACTGCGACCAGATCAGTCGCAATCAAGTAACTACCGACCAATACCACAGGGGCAAAGACGGCGCGTTTGTTGGCGCAAAATATTTTCCAACCAATCAGCCATTGAAGAAGGACCACGGGTCCCATCCAGGCAACCAAATGGAAGAAGTAATACCAGTTCTCCGGAAGCCATCCTTGGTACAGGTTTGAATCCACGGGGAACGAGTAAAGACCGATCAGTTTGGCTTGTAAATCTTCAACAGCGCTTCCGCCATGTCGGAGGGTGTGGGAGCGACTTCGATCCCTGCATCCTTCATGGCTGCAATCTTACCCTCGGCCGTTCCTTCTCCACCGGAGACAATCGCGCCAGCGTGGCCCATGCGGCGTCCCGGAGGAGCTGTTGTTCCAGCGATGAAGGCCGCAACAGGTTTGTCCATATGCTCTTTCACGTATGCTGCGGCCTCTTCCTCGGCCGTTCCACCAATTTCCCCGATCATAATGACTGCATCTGTATCGGGGTCCTCGTTGAATAATTTCAGGGCTTCGGTATGGCTGGTTCCATTGATCGGATCTCCGCCAATCCCAATGCAGGTTGACTGTCCAACCCCGCGCTGGGTGAGTTGCCATACGGCTTCGTAGGTAAGGGTTCCGGATCGTGAAACGACTCCGACCCGGCCTGGCTTGTGAATGTAACCGGGCATAATGCCGATCTTGCATTCGCCTGGAGTAATGATTCCGGGGCAGTTCGGCCCGATGAGCCGAGTGTGTGTGTTGTGGAAATAGAGTCGGCGGCGCACTTCAGCCATGTCCCGGACGGGAATCCCCTCCGTGATGCAGATGACTAGATCAATTTCCGCGTCAATCGCTTCTAGAATCGAATCGGCTGCGAACGGGGGCGGGACGAAAATTACCGAACAATTGGCTCCGGTTTCCGCAACGGCATCGGCCAAGGTGTTGAAAATAGGAACCTTCTCCTCAAACTTTTGCCCTCCCTTCCCGGGGGTGACTCCGGCGACGATGTTCGTGCCGTATTCGAGACATTGTTGAGTGTGAAAGCCACCGGCTTTACCGGTGATTCCCTGGACGACCACGCGGGTGTCTTTGTTTACGAGGATACTCATGACGGGTGTTTTCTAAAATTAGTGTAGGGTGGTGATTTTCTTAGGCTTCGTTCTTGGCGACGAGGCCTACGATTTTCTCGGCTGCTTCTGAGAGTGAGTCGGCGGTTTCGAGGGGGAGATTGCTCTCAGCGAGCAATTTCTTACCTTCTTCGACGTTCGTTCCTTCAAGGCGAACGACGAGCGGAACCTTGAGCTCAATGTTCTTAGCGGCCCCGATGATACCTCGGGCAATCACATCGCACTGCATAATACCACCGAAGATATTTACCAGGATCCCCTTTACATTTGGATCACTGGTGATGATGCGAAACGCGTTTGTCACCTGTTCCTCCGAGGCGCCCCCCCCAACGTCGAGGAAGTTAGCTGGCTCACCCCCGAAGTATTTGATGATGTCCATGGTAGCCATGGCCAGACCTGCACCGTTGACCATACAAGCGATGTTCCCGTCCAGAGCGATGTAGTTTAGGTTAAATTGAGAAGCCTCGGTCTCTTTTGGGTCCTCCTCATTGAGGTCGCGTAATTGCTGGATTTCGGGATGCTGGAAGATAGCGTTTTCATCGAAAGTTACTTTAGCATCAAGTGCCTGCAAGTGTCCCTCTTCGGTCACTACCAAGGGATTGATCTCAACCATCATGGCGTTTTTCTCCCAATAGAAATGGTAGAGCTGACTGAGAAGCTTTGCCATCTCCTTAACGAGACCTCCCTCAAACCCGAGGGCGAATGCAATGCGGCGGGCTTGGTGGTGTCGAAGGCCCAGGGTTGGCGGGACAAAGATTCGTATTATTTTATCGGGTGAATTTTCGGCCACATCCTCAATGTCCATCCCCCCTTCCGTAGAGGCGATGATGACGGTTTGAGCGGTCTTCCGATCCACTAAAATTGCGAGGTAGTATTCCTTTTTGATGCTGGAGGCTTCGGAGAAGTAGACGGTCTGCACCTTCCGGCCTGCAGGTCCAGTTTGCTTGGTGATGAGAGTGTTGCCAAGCATGTGGCCTGCGTATTCGCGTGCCTCTTTGGCATCGTTGGCGATTTTCACCCCTCCTTTATACCCATCGGTAAAATGGCCTTTTCCGCGGCCTCCGGCGTGGATCTGTGCTTTGACGACGATCTTTTCATCGCGGTCAAAGTGACTGATCGCTGCATCGCATTCGCGGGCACTCTGCGCTGCGTAGCCGCGCGGGGTTGGGATTTTATACTCTGTAAATAGGCGTTTGGCCTGGTATTCGTGGATGTTCATGGGATTGTAATGAAAGTTATATGAGGGCTTGTTTCTGGAGTTCGGTCAACTCTGCGATGCCTTTCTTCGCAAGGCTGATTAGCTGGAGGAGCTGAGGTTCTGAGAATGTGGCTTCTTCCCCACTGCCCTGTAACTCGACGAATTCTCCGCTGCCAGTCATGACAACATTGAAGTCGACCGAGGCAGCCATGTCTTCCGAGTAATTCAAATCGAGAACGGCTGTGTCGTAGAAGACGCCGACACTGACTGCAGCCAAATTATCGCGGAAAGGGTTCTCTCGAATAATTCCGTCTTTCATCAGCCGTTGCACAGCGATTTGAGCAGCCACGTAAGCGCCGGAGATAGAGGCCGTTCGCGTTCCGCCGTCGGCTTGAAGCACATCGCAATCGATCCACAGGGTGTGACCGGGTAGCTTTTTCAGATCGAGAACCGCCCGAAGAGATCGTCCGATCAATCGCTGAATTTCCATCCCGCGGCCATCCTGCTTCCCTCGGGTAATGTCCCTCTGCTTACGATCGTGAGTCGAGTAGGGGAGCATCGAGTATTCGGCTGATGCCCAACCACCCTCCACTTTCTGGACCTGCATCCAGCGGGGAACTTTTTTCTCGATGGTAGCAGCGCAAATGACTCGGGTGTTTCCGTAGGAGACAAGCACCGAACCGGTTGCGTGTGGTGCGATTCCGGGCTCGAAAGTCACGGTTCGCATTTCATCGTTCTGTCGGCCGTCGGGCCTGGGAAGATCGGTCATCCGATTATTTCTAGCCTCCGTCCGTGGGGATAGGCAAGCATCAAGAGGATTTTGGCTTGGAAAGGTTCAATCTATGTCGCTGGGTCGCATTGCAAGTGCGCCACTCACCGTTCAAGAAAAGGTTCTTCTACAGACTCATTTGCTCAGCGGGAACCGCGGTGCCGGTGCGGCGTTCGAGTTCTTCATACAGTCGCAGCGAAACCCAGGCGTCGGTCGCAGCATAAGTAATCTGCTTGCGGGTAAGGGGATTCTGTTCCCAGTTCGTGACTTGGGCCGCTTTGGAAATGCGCCCGTTTAAAAACATCCCGGAAAGATTCCGTAAGCCGGTTGTGATGATTTTTTTATTGGACGCGATGTCGCTCAGATCGATGAACCCCTTGTCTTTGAACTTGGAGATGCGATTCAATCCCTTGATGTCATCATGGGGAGCTACACCTACCTTTTCAATCGTGGGGTCGGAAAGGATGGAGAATAAGTCTTTGTGGCGGGTGATTTGGCGAAGCTGAAAAAGCCAGGCATGTGCGCCGGTGGCGAGTTGGAGTAGGGCGGGTGGGCGCACCTCATCCTCGCGGCGGAAAGTCGGTTTGCTTTCCGTGTCAAAGCCTACAATGGGGACCTTGCGGATTTGGGCCAATGCCTCATCCAATTGTTGATCATCTCTTATGATATCAATTTTTCCCTTGAAGCTGATGAGAGGCAGTTCCCGGAGAACCTCCTTACTCATTCGTTCGGGAAAGGGAGCGTCGGCCGGTTGCGTCATGCTATAATGTTTCTTGGAGTCTTCCCTCAAGGCAATGGTTTTTTGACGGCATGTGCACTCGCTTTTGTTGCTCAGCCTTCCCGACCGAAGAACTTTTCCAGATCCCGTCGATTCTTTTTCGTGGGGCGGCCGCCCCCCTGGTACTGATGGGTGCGGGCGTTTTCGCGGCGGAGGCGTGCTTTTTCCAGTTCTTCCCCGGTTGTTTGATCGGTGATAAATTCCGGAAGTTTGGCGGCCCCGACCCTTTTGTCGGTGAGTTCATTTACCAGGTAGCTCCGGGTCAGCTCGCGCAAGCGCGCGTCGACCCGATCCCCGATCCGAACTTTAGCCGAGGCCTTGGCGCTCTCCCCGTTGAGCAGCACTGCCGATTTGCGGCAGGCGGCGGTTGCACGGGCGCGGGTTTTGTAGAGCCGCATCGCCCAGAGCCATTTGTCTAACCGGACCGTTTCCACGAGGCAGAAGATTCTCCGCTATTTTGTCGTGGCTTTTAGCTGAATGATCTCTCCTAAAACGAATTATTGTGAACAACATCGTCGTAGGGCAGTTGACCGGGCTTTGGCCACGCATCCTTCGTGCCTTTGCCAATGGCAATCATGAAGGCAATTTGATGATTTTCGGGAAGGTTGATGAGCTTGCCAACTGCCTCAAAATCGAATCCATCCATGGGGCAGCTTTGATACCCCATCGCGGTCGCTGCGAGCATGAGGGTTTGGCCGGCGATCCCTGCGGAACGCATCACTTCGTCGCGTTGCACCTCTTCGCGGCCTTCGTAATACTGACCGATGGCGGGGACCAGAAAATCCTGAACCTCTTGCGGCGCGTTCACCCAGTACCGAGCGGGGTCCTTTTTCCAACTGTGGAGGTCACCGCAGATAATGACGAGAAGGGAAGCGTCTGTAACCTGAGCTTGGTCCCAGGCGGCAGCGCGGATTTCTTTCCGCAACTCCGGATCCTTTGCCAGTACGAACCGCCAATTTTGAATATTGAAGGCTGTGGGGGATTGAAGAGCCAGCTCCATGAGCTGACGCTCCTCTTCAGCCGGCATAGCGAACTCCGGATCGTAGTGTTTAATCGCGCGTCGGGTCTGAATAGCAGTAGTTGTTTCCATAGAGTACGAGATGAATCCTCTAAGGTCACACTGTCAAGAAGGGTTGAGGGCGGGTGCGCGGAAGAGAAGCTGGCCAGATGGAACCTGCGTTCTCGCCCTCTCGTCATTTCCAAAGTCTAGCGGAACGACGGAAGTCGTTTCGAAGCGTTGCTATTATGTGGCTATCGTTCTCCAGACTGATAATGAGGCATATTTAGGAGTAGAACCTTGGGCAGAAACCGTCACACTGCTGGGCATAGATGTTTTACGATCAGACTAGAGTCATATTACGTGCCGGTAACGGCGGACACGGTTGCGCCAGCTTCCGCAGGCAGAAATACATTCCAAAAGGCGGACCGGATGGAGGGGATGGAGGCAATGGTGGTGACATCTACCTGCGGACAGACGGCAACGTCAGCGACCTACGGACGTACCGATTCCAGCCGATCTGGAAGGCGAAGAACGGGGAAAATGGCAAAGGAAGCCAGAAGAACGGTAAGAACGGCGAAGACCAGACCCTCATCGTTCCGGTAGGAACTTCTGTGCTCAACGAGGCGGGCAATATCATCTGCGAGATGCTGGAGGACGGCCAAGAGCGCCGACTACTTCGCGGTGGCCAAGGGGGCATGGGCAACCTCCACTTCAAGACTTCGACCAATCAAACCCCCCGTGAATTCACAGAGGGCAAGCTGGGCCAAGCGGGAGAGTTTACCTTTTCTCTCAAAACCATTGCCGATGTAGGGTTGATCGGATTTCCCAATGCAGGGAAATCCACACTCCTGGCTCGCCTCACCAACGCCAACCCCAAGAGCGCTCCCTATCCCTTTACGACGGTGGACCCCTCAGTGGGGATGACGCCAGAGAACGAGGACCACGACTACCGGAAGCTGGCCATTGCAGACATCCCCGGCCTGATTGAAGGCGCTGCGGAGAACCGGGGTCTAGGACATCGCTTCCTGCGACATGTGGAACGGTGCCACACCCTTCTTGTCGTCCTGGACACCGCCGGATCGGATGGTCGTGATCCTGTGGAGGACTTCCGGGTCCTCCTTCGTGAGATGGAACTCTATCAAGAGGATCTCTTGAAGAAACCAATGTTCATTGCCGCTAACAAAATCGACCTACCCGAGGCGGCGGAAAATATTGAGAAAATCCGCACCTCCCTCGATTACCAGTCCTTCCCCATCTGTGCGGAGCTCGGAGAGGGCCTCGATCCTCTCGTGGAGGCGCTCTTCACCGCTTGCGGGAAATAGTTAATTGAGAGGATAAGCGTAAGGCCGCGTATAAATCTCGCCACAGTTCTCCGAGTGTTGTCGACTGGCGCGAGGGGTGGGATTCGAACCCACGACCGCCGGCTTAGAAGGCCGATGCTCTATCCGACTGAGCTACCCTCGCTTTCGCAGTGGATGGTTTTAACCGAAAGGTGTGGGGGAGCGGAAGGAAAAAGAGATTCGGAAATTTTAAGATAGATCATCGATCCTGTTCAACGCCCTCTACTGAATGAGGAAGTTGCGCCAGTCACCAAGGTCTTCCTCGGCTCCCGACGGTAGATGGATCAGGAGAAGTCGGTTTTGGCTGACTCGGTAAATAGCTTCCTGTCGGAATTGTTTACCCAGCCCGATGGCGGCTTCATTGTCCAAAATAGTCCAGCCGAGTTCCCTGTGGGTGTCCTCTTTGTTCATCCCGGTGATGCGGATGGGGCTTTCGCCGAGTGCGCGAATAGTCGCTTCCAGTTCTCGGTCCGCGTTTTGGTTTTCGGCGGCTGTGGCATGAGTGCCGTTTGGGTTCCACGCCGTCACAATCGAGAAAGCAGTCGTCGGAAGTTTTTCCTCCGCATGGAAAACGGCTGTTCGGTAAGCTGGGTTCAAGGGCTGGCTCTACGCTTCCGGCTCGCTGATCATAACCTCTACCAAGAGATCATGGGCCAAATTTTCGACCTTCTCGCGGATGGTGTCCGAGGCGATCGGATCCGGCGAGGAGAGGCGAGCTTCAGCACGGAAAAGAGTTGTTCCGGAATCGGCGGCGGCTTCGGTGCGGGTGGAAAGGGATTCTACGTTTAGACCGAGCGAAGAAAGCTCGCTGAAAATTTCGTGAACGATGCCCGGGTGATCGGCGCCTACTAAGGAGAGAGTGTGCTCATTGGCAGGAACCCCACCGGATTCGTTTGCATCGGAGATGATTATTTCGAGCCCAGAGACCGCGAGGAGATCTTTGCGAAGCGCTTCGCATTGATCCTGTGGAACGCTGACTTGAAGGAGGCCTGCGAACCGGTCCGTGAGGTGGATCAGTCGGCTGCGCTCCCAGTTTCCGCCATGTTGGTGCACGGCTGCTGCGACTTGGCTAACGATGCCGGGGCGATCTTTGCCACTGAAGGTGATGAGGAGAATGGAGTTGTTCACGATTTTGAAGGTAGGAGTGGCGAGGTAAGCTGGCAATCCGCTTCGATCCGGGGATCTGTATAGGTCTTCAATCCTGTTGTCTTCTCAAGTCGATGGTCACCTTGTATTCGGGTGAGCTGCGGGGCGTGCGTCCCTGTGCGGTCTGTCCTACGCGCTCGGGTGCCGGTATCCATCGATCGGTCCGCCGTTTTTTTGATTCCTTATCATTCTTGGGAAAGCCGTCGTAGACTGGCTCAGAAGGATGCCAGTGATGGTAGCGGGCGGCATGGGTGACTTTGCCGGTCTTCGCCTCGACCCACTCGATCAGGAGGGGTGATTGGATGGGAACGGTAGGATGGAGGGCAGGTCGTGCGCTCGCGCTTTTATAGCGGATCCCGCAGACGGCCCCAGCGCTGTGGAGGGTCAAGGGGACTTGAAGCTCATTCACGAGAAGATAGCCCTTGTCTAACAAATCGGGATTATCGAGCAACAGTTCGAGGCGGTCGGTTGAGTTGTCTACTTTGCGAACGGTGGCGAGGCCCTGGCTCTCTTCGGCCATCAGTGGGTAGGATTCCAGTGCTTGCCGAACTGTCAGTTCGCCGCCTGAAAGGGATAGGGTTCCGCGTATGGGAAAGCGGAAATCGAATGCCTCTCGCAACCACTCCGGATCAAAGTGAAGTCCGGCCCGACCCAGATCCGTGCAGATGAGCCGCAGGTCTTCCCAAAGCCAAGTGGGCAGGAAATAGCGGTCATGAAGTTGGCGGCCGAAGCGGCGGAGTTTTCGACGGAAGGGTCTTTGAAAAAGGCGAGCGACGATGGCCCGGAGGAAGAGGCCCACGGCGGAGTTCATCTCCGCTTCGGGAAGGGTCTCGAATGCGCGAAACTCAATAATCCCGGTGCAGCCATTGGGGGCCGCGAGGTTGTAGAATTTGTCGAAGCACAGCTCTGCGCGGTGGGTGTTGCCGGATGCGTCGGTCATCAGGTTGTGCAAAAACTGGTCCACCCATGAGGGATCAAATTCACCGGTGATGGATTCCAAGCCCTCGCAGGCGACCTCGGTTTCATAGAGACTGTGTGTCGGGCCCTCGTCGAAACGGGGGGCCTGGCATCCAGGTCCCACATACTGCCCGGAGAACGCGTAGGAGAGTGCTGGATGGTGCTGCCAATAGCGCAGGATCGATGCAATGCGGGCGGGCTTTTCAAGAAAAGGGTTTTCCTCAATGGAAGGCCCCCCGAAAGCGAGGTGGAAGCCACCTCCTGTACCGGTATCGGTTCCATTGAGCTGGCGGCGGATGGTTGTAAGACCCGCTCCGCGAGCCGCACCATCCGCAACCGCCAGATTGTGGCGGAAGGATTCCCAGGTCTCGCACGGGGGAAGATTGACCTCTAGGACGCCGGGGTCAGCGGCGAGACCGAAGGTGCGAACGGAGGCGGGTGCTTTGCTTGGACCGTACCCACAAAGAACAATATCGGTAAGGCCTATCTCTTGAATAAGATCGGAAAGTATGGCTACGAGCTTGCGAAAGCCTTCCCATTCCAACGGAGGGAGAAAGATACTGATGGCACCTTCACTACATTCGACTGTCATGGCTCTTTTCAGAGTGCCTTTGGGCAGGTCGGCGAGGGGCAGGCGGAGGCCAAGTGGGGAATCACCGGCGAAGAGCGGTATTGGGTTTTCTGCCGTCCAAGGCCAATTGGCGGAAGTCCATTCCTTTTCTTTAAAATCCAGTGGTAGGACCCACCCAGCGGTTTTTCGGCGGGGGGCGTCGAGATTACGGGCTGGGAGAATTTTATCAGAGAGGCCCAATTTCTCAGCAATTTTGCGGGCTAGTTTTGTAGCTGCCCGTGAGTCGTTTTTTCCTTTCCGTTTCTTGAGGAGAAGGACTTTCGGGTGCGGCCAGAGCGTTTCGCCCTTTTGTTCGAGTAGCACGACATTCCAGCGGGGCAGGGGTTCTCCCGGATACCATTTGCCGAAGATCTGAAGAACGACCGCCCCTGCGCATTCATCGGCGAGGAGGCTTGCTGCCATTCTATGCGCGTAGCGAAGTTTTTCCGGGCCCATCGCTTCCAGGTTCCACTCGGCGCCGCGCGGTTGAATGGGAAGAAAGGTGGGCTCCCCACCCATGGTCACAAGCGCGCGGTGGGCTGAGAATTTCTTCTCGATTTGTTTGGCGAGGTCGTGTCGGGAAATGGCTGGCTTCATGAGGCGTTCCATACAACAGAGCCGTTTGAGCGTTATGACAAGAAACTTGTTTCGATTGTCGATAACATCCCTTGCCAATATTCAAAACGTTCTGCTTCTTTTCCCTATGCACAAGCGATTGATCTTTTCTATGGTTTTAACTCTTACCTCAGTGGGGTTGGCGGTGCGTGGGCAGATGCCCGAGATTACACAGGGACAGATTGACGAAGCGGTGGACTTGGCTTGGGACTTGGGCGAGGCTTGGCAGCGCGGGGATTTGCCCGATTTCGCTTTTACTCCTGCCGAGTTTCAGAAGTTGGCAACCGAATTGCAGTCCGCGTTGGAGTCGAACCAGTTGGATGATTTGGCATCCTTTCAGACGATCATTCCAAAGATGATGGCGGCTCTTTCGGAGACCGAAAGTGGACGGCATTATGTGGCTTGGTTGTTACAACGTTACGACTACGCGGTGGTAGCCGGGTGGGCCCGCGAGGAGGCGGTAATGGAGGTGGAGAAAGCTGCTACTGCCCCTCAACCAGCGCAAATCCGCAAATTCCAGGACGAGTACGTGACCGATCTTCGGGTCTGGCAGCACCGTATTTCTGAGAGACAGATTCCTCGTCCGGCTCCTGGACTCGTTCCTCAGTTGAGGCAGATTTTCTCGGAGAAGGGAATTTCCCCAGCACTCATTTGGTTGGCCGAGGTTGAATCTTCTTTCGACCCAGCGGCGATCAGTCCGGTCGGAGCCAAGGGTCTTTTCCAATTCATGCCGGCCACGGCGGAGTGGATGGGTCTGGAACTGCGACCGGAAGATGAGCGGGTAAACGCGACAAAGAGTGCCTCAGCTGCTGCAGATTACTTGCGTTATCTATTTGGGAGATTTGAGTCATGGCCTTTGGTCTTCGCCGCTTACAACGCTGGAGAAGGTCGAGTGAGGAGGCTTATGAAGGAGCACTCGGCGATTGATTTTAACGGGATCGCTTCTGCTTTACCATCGGAGACACGAATGTATGTGCCAAAAGTTCTCGCCACGATTCAGTTGCGCGAGGGTGTGGACCCAAGAACTTTGCCCGCGCCCACCGGTGAAAATCGGTGAGGCGGAAAAATTTATTGGATTCTTCCTATCCCAGAAGGAACTGGTGCCAAACAGCGGTCTCGTGAAAACGGGGGCCACCTGTGAAGGTGGATGTAGAGGAGACTACCGGCGCGACCGAGTCTGGTGAGGCGTCAAAACGACAAAATGTACCTCGCAAGCGAAGATCGGGTTCGAGCAACGGGGATTTGGGATCAATCACAGCTGCCGGAACTTTCAAATACGCATTCCAGATTGCCTTGTCTTCCTCAACCCAGGTTTGGGAGGTAATGCCGTTGTTTTCTCCGAGGAGAATATCGTCAACTGATATCTCGGCTTCTTGAAAGGCGCGGAGGCTTTCAGCTGTCCAAGTAATGGTCCGGGATTGATTGTCCGGGGTGACATGGAGTTCCAGGTAATCTCCCACGGAAGGGCGTTCGATAAAAAACTGAAAGATGTCTGAAATCACCAATATACTTTTTGAATGACCCTTCCCATAGGGTACAATGTCCTCATCTTCAAAAGTAGCTAGGATGTGGAAAAACTCAGGACACCAAGCGGCTACAATTTTACCTGGTTGGAAGTTGCGGTCAGGTGAAGGTTGCCAATTTTGGGCGAGTGGAAGGTGTTGGGCAGTTTGAAAGCAATCCCGCGCTTCTTTCAGGTCCTGACCGACAGTCCCCCTGAAAGGTTTGAGTGTAATGGTATCGGGAGTGGACGACATACAAGTAAAATTCTTTTCGAATCGAAAATAAGAGGCAAGAAGGATTCACGAAATCGCTCGCAATCGATCCCACTCATCAAGAAAGCGCTGAAGGGTTGGTTTTCCGTTTTGGATGAGTGATTCGATTAGATCCCGCACAGCTATTTGTTCCGCCTCGTATTCGGAGGAGTTTAGAAGACCCCCGAAGTGTGCATATCGAGCCCATACCAAGTGAGTCGTGAGGGCGTCGCATTCATTGTAGGCAAGGATCTCGTCCAAGCGGCCCTCCAGCCATAACTCGGCAACACCGCCTCCGCTTGTGTCTATTTTGCCGGGGATCCCGGAGAGTCTGGCGATCTCGTTTAGGGCAGGCATTTGGTTGTAGCGACCTAGAATCGGAGCCAGATCAACATTGTGGTCACTGTGGTTACTAAAATAATCGACGCCCTCCCATGGCTTGTCGGGTCGTTTTGCAAAGTCAGGACAGGAGAGGCCATTGACAATCGCCCGCTGTATGAGAATGGGAACATCCGCCTGAGAGGAGTTGTAGCCAACGAGTTGTGGTTTTTTGCCTCCCACGGAGTCAAAGAAACCCTGAAGGATTGATTTTTCCTGTTCGCGCCACGGTAAATCGAGCCGGAGGGGAAGTGAAACGAGCCGCAAAGTTGGAGTGCTGTTTTCCTTTTTTATTTCGCGGAGAATACCAGCAAGGGTCACGACGCGGCAGAGCACGGTTTTCAAATATGGCTGCGGTTGTGCCTCCGTTGCCCCGCCATGTTTCCACAGAAGGCGCATGGCATGCTCTTGTTCGCCCGGGGTATTGATTGGGCAGTTGAAGAGACGCGCTGCAGCGAGTGGGTCTGGTATCCACTCCACATCGAAAGAGAAAACCAAGGGTTGAATGGTTTTGAACATGATCGGCAGGAGCTTGAGTTTTTTGTCGCATCATGGCGATAGGAAAGCGGCATGAGCCTTTCCCGCGTCTGGAATTAATGCACCCTTTTAATGAAACTGTTATTCGGGCTTGAACATTGTTTTAATATCAATTTTATTACATATACCTCAAATGGAACACTATCCCACCATGATTCGACGCGGCTACTGCTATCTATTGGCCTTTCTATTTCCAATTATCCTTGCAGGGCAGGAAGATCCGCAAACCCTTGGTATAACTGCGTTGCAGGAAAAAGCTGGCGAGCTGGCGGAAAGAAATAGTTTTCAGGCAGCAAGGCCCTACTTGTTGGAGATCGCAAATCGATTCGAAGGCGGATCGGCCGAGGAACAAGAAACGCTTGGGCCGGTTTATTTGTTTATCGGGCTCAGTTATCTCCAGGAATACAGCGAGGGTAAGCAAGAAAATCTACTTCAGGAGGCTGTCAGTGCTTTTACCAAAGCCATTGATTATGGTTTGGAGGAGGAGCGCCTGATTACGGTTCTGGAATTTAGAGCGGACGCCTACCGGGGATTAGGTAAATTCGAAGAAGCTGCAACGGACTATGAGAAGTTGGCTTCAGCGCCGCTGGATCGTCGACTGCGAGCAGATGATCGCTTGGATGTTCTGCAAAAATTGTCATTAACCCTACAAGCTCTGAGAGACTGGGATCGGGGAATCGGTTGGTTTCAGCGTTTCTTGGAGGAAGCGAGTAGCAACCAGCAACGCGCACTGGCAGCAGGACTTCTGCTGGAAGCATATATTGAGCAAGACAATCTTGAGGGAATATTGGAATTATTGCCACTCATCACGGTGGACAATCCCTCCCGTTACAGTGTCTCGCTGAACGTTGCCCTGATGCGTGCGGGTGATAAGTTGGCAGACAAGGGACGATTCGCTCAGGCTGCGCTCCTCTACAATGCAACCCTTACGAGAAATGAAATTCTCCGCTACTTGGAAAGTCGTGAAGAATTGTATGCCGCGCGAGTGGAGCGGATGAGAGCATTGGGCAGCTCGGAAGAACGAATGGCTGATCCACTGTTTGATTTGGAAAACAATCGACTCCAATTGGAAGCGGTGCGCACGGTTCAACCCTACTCATCTCAGCTGATGGCGCGGGTGGCACGGAATTACTACTTAGCGGGCCGTGATTATGAAGCAATTTGGGCTTATCTTCGCTTTGTTGAGAACTATCCGGATGATCCTCTTTCATCGGAGTTCAGATTTGCGGCCTTCATAACCGCGACGAAAGTTGGATTGGCTGAGCTTTCCCGAACTTTGGGCGAAGAGATAATGGCCGGCGGTTCAGCGAACGAAGATTTCCAGAAGAGAGTTTTGTTGTCCTTGACGAATGCATATCTGGAATCCGGGGATGAGCAGTTGTTTTTTGAATCGGCGGATGACTTTCTGGAGATATTTCCGAACGAGCAGGAGTCTTCGCAAATTATTTTTCAATTGGGCAACTACCTCTTGGGAAAAGGGTCGCTTGATGAACTGAATGATCGATTTACATTATTGTTGCAAACTCTTGATGGGACGCCCGCTGAGGACGGTCTCTACTACTGGATGGGGCTGAGTAATCTTTTTCAGGGCAAATCGGCCGAGGCGAAAGCAAATTTCCAAGTGCTTCTCTCCGATGAATTTGTCGACAGCGCCTACCGGGAAGATGCCACCTACCGGGTGGGCATGGCCTATTACAGCATGGATGATTCTGAGATGGCAGAAGATAAGTTTAACGAATTTATCGAACTGTATCCAACAAGCGGGCTGAGGGGCGAAGTGGAATTCTTTCTCGGAGAAATATCCGGATCGGAAGGGGAGATTTTGGATGCCATCGCTCACTATGACCGAGTTGCAGAGTTCACCGACAGCATTCAATTTATAACGAGCGCCTATTTTCAGAAAGCCAAGATATTAGAACGAAATGATGTATTGAAGCGGGCTGCCAGCACCTATGAAGAGTATATAGAAAAATTTGGCGACAGAGGAAGACTTACTCAGGCGATCTATAATCTCGGTGAAATCAGGAAGAAACAGGGCAGGCCGGGGGAAGCATTGACTCAATACGAGGCCGCTATCCTTGAATACGGGAATGACCCTGCCAACATCGGCGTAGACTCGATGATCGAGACTTATGTAGAGGAATACGAGACCACGCTCAGTCGCCTCAATGCTAGTATTGCATTCTTGGAGAAGTTGAATTCAGAGGAAGAATTCAGAAAGAAAATTGCAACCGATAGGGGCTACCTTTACCAGCAATTCAGCGATGATCCAAATTTGGACCAAACGCTCTATGAGGGTTTGCGCCAAAGTGCTGCCTTCAGTAAGAGTCTTTACGAAAGTGCAGAGACGATTCAGCCTTTTTTAGAAAACTACCAGAATCAGTTGTCGACGGTTCCCGAAGAGGATCCGGCGACCGTCTTCCTGCGTGAATACAACGAGTCGAAGCGGAAAGGAGAAAGAACCCTGGCAATGCGACTGCAGATGGCCTTGTCGAGTCTTGGTAGCCCACCAAGAGACCCACTTGTCATACGAGAGGCGGATCTCGACTTGGCGAGCCCAAGTTTACTCGTGTGGATTGGGGAAGGGCGGGAGCGCATTGATCCAGAGTTGGCCAAAAGTTCTTACCGCAAGGCCATCGCCTATGATGAAAATGTCGAAGACAAGGTCCTGGCCTATTTGAACCTCGCTGACCTGTTGATGGAGGAGGGGCTTCAGGACGAGGCGCTGCAACTGTATACTGAAGTGGTGAATACTTTCCCGGCTGATCAAAAAATTTATCGTGCGCTGATTGCGCAAGCGCGCATTTATGCTGAGGGAGGGCAAAGCGACAAAGCGATGGAGACACTGATCCAGATTTTAAAGACACCGGACTGGCGCGGAGAGCCTCATGCCGAAGCCCTATACAAGGTGGGAGTGCTCCATTTTGAAAATGGCGAGTATCCCGAAGCTCATGGATTCTTTGAGAGGACTTTTCTTGGGTATGGGCTGTTCGATGAGTGGGCGGCCCGTGCCTACTTAATGGACGCCAAGGCTTTAGTTGAAATGGGTCAGACAGAGGACGCTCGCAGAACATTACAGGAAGCCCTTAAGAACGACCGCTATAATAACACAGAAATATACAGCGAACTGGTTGAATATGCGAACAGTATTTAGAAATCACCTATTGGCTGCAGGTGCTATCCTGCTCTCCACTTTTGTAGTCGATGCGCAAGAAGGCGGGTCACAGTCTATTGGAGTTTCAAAAGGTTACGAAGAAGCCTATGAACGGTATGGTTCAGAGGCTGTGGAAGCGATTCAGGTCAATGGACCGAACCAGTTTACACCAATCACACTCGTTGACCTTACCACTCTGGGTCTGGAGGTGCGTTACCCGGGGATTAACAGTTCGATAACCTTACCGGAAGAGGATTTGACCTTCTCCGTTGGATACAATCCCCAACTCGATACCCAGAAATATGCGACCCTCATCAGTGAAGGAAACCGGGGAGAGGCAACGGAGCTGTTGCGAATGGAGGTTTACCCGCTGCTGAAATTTGTTCCGCTGGATCCCCAAAAAGTTCGAATACACTCGCTGGTCAACCGATTGCTAACACAATTACTTGAAGAGGATCGCATTGCTGAAAGTGCTACGATCGTTGAAGGGTTTCCTCGCTCGAGACTCACCACGCTTTTTCAAGATCAGGCAGTAGAAATCGCGACTGCTCTTGTTGAGGAGGGAGATGTGGAACGGGCTTATGATTTAATCAAGAAATTCCCTTTGGGGCCAGGAGATCAACGGTTCGCAACCGTTTATTTGGACTTAGCCAATGAATTCCGTCTTAGAGAAGATTGGGAGAAATCAAGAAATCTGTACAAGGATGTGCAGCTTGCCTCTAGTCCTGAGGATATTCCCGAGGCCTTTTTGTGGGAAGCCTACATTCACCTGCAAGAGGATCGGCCCTTCATGGTCTCAGGAATTCTGCAGCAATTTGATCAGGTTGATTCCCAAAGCCCCTACTATTCCCTCTTTCAATTGGTTCAGGGTGTTGTGCTCTCAGGAGAAGGTAAAATGTCTGAAGCCCTTTCAACTTTTGCAAAAGGATTGGTATATTCGACAACGAATGATCCTTGGACCCCCGAACTCCTTTTTCGCACGGCAGAGCTCTACGAGGCCGAGGATTTTATCAGCGCTGCATCAGAGGTTCGTTACCAGCTGCAATTTTTCTATCCAGAATCTATATGGGTAAGCCGCTTGGAAAAGAACGATACATAAACTCAGCTTGCATAACTTATCACTTGTGAAGTGTGATGGTGTTTCATAAATTAATGTAAATTAAACAAAAACAACTCATGATTAGCCCCAAGAAAAAAATAATCCTCTCCATCGTTGCCGCTATATTCTGCAGCTTTCTCTTCGTTGGAACGGCCTATTCACAGGAAGTAGAAGAGGTAGTAGAAGAGACTGTTACCGAGTCCTCAGGCAGAAGCCTGATGGATATGATCCGAGTGGGAGGTCTTACGATGTATCCACTGGGGCTTTTATCGATAGGAGCTCTGGGATTGATTGTTTACAACTTCATCACCGTGCGACCTAAAAAGCTCTTGAATGTGGATATGATTGAAGAAGTGGGTTCCAAGGCGAATGCATTTGAAATTGAAGAAGCAAGACGCATTTGCCAGGAAAACCCATCGCCGCTGACGAACATAGTGGACGCTGGCTTGGAACGTGTTGCTATGGATCACGTGGACGCTGATGCAATCGAAAAAGCGATGGAAGAGGCCTCTGTCGAAGAGCTTTCCGGCCCATTTGTTTACATTAATTACCTTTCGGTGATTGCATCCCTTTCCCCTATGGTGGGTTTGTTGGGTACGGTTAGTGGTATGGTCAAAGCGTTCAATGTGATTGCAGCGCAGGGAGTGGGGCAACCTACCGCTTTGGCAAATAACATTTCGGAGGCTCTGATTACAACGGCAACGGGTATGATTATTGGTATTCCTGCGATGTTCTTCTACTTCTACTTTAAGAATAAATACGGAAAGATCACTTCGAGCGTCAGCCGGATCATCGGTGATTTTCACCATGAATTCGTTACTGCTGTGCGTAGGAGTCAGAGCTAATTACATAACCTATTAGAACGGTAAATCCGGAATCCCAAAAATCTCTTGAATACTTGGACTCCCAGCGAAGGTGATGAAGGCTTTGAGCTCACACCAATGATTGATGTGGTCTTCCTGCTGATCGCATTCTTCATGACTATTACAAGTGAGATCACGGACGAGAATATTCAGATCGAGATCCCAATCGCAGAGGTAGCGCAAGTTCCTGAGGAAAGAGGCATTCGGCAAACTATATCGATAGATGCAGTCGGAGATATCTACTTTGGATCACGCAAAATGTCCCCCGATGATCTGACCGAGTCCATTCGATTTGCCTTGGAATTTGATCCCGCAACAAAAGTCTATCTGAGAGCCGATGCCGGAACCGCCCACCGTCATGTAGCGGATGTTATGAAGGCAACGGCCGCGGCAGGATTGACCGATTTAATTTTTGCGACCAACCAGGAATAAGATAAAATGGCACGCAAACGGAATAGAAGGAACATCCTGGCTCAGGAAGACAAATTCGATATCACGGCGATGATCGATGTTGTGTTCCTACTACTCATTTATTTCATGTTTCTTCCGATCCAGCAGGAAGCGGATTTAGGGATTACCCTTCCGGCGGAAGCACCCCCGGCCAAGAACCTTGATTTACCCAGTGAGCACTTGGTAGAAATCATGCCGAACGGAACCGTCCTGTTGAACCGCCAGCCAATGGGTGGAGTGGATTCCAGAGAGCTTCCACGATTGCGTGATACACTGGCACGCCTTAAGGCCTCTTCAGATCGAGCCGGAATCAAAACGGTTATCACAATAGATGCCGACCCGGATTCTCCGCACCAACGGTCAATCGATGTCCTGAACGCCCTTAAGGAGGCTGGAGTCACCTTGGTTTCTTTTGCCATGACGTCATAATTGATATAATCCAATAAGGTTGTAAAACTGTGTATCGCCCCAGGAAAATGAAGCCTAATAGGATTCTTTGGGGAATTCTAACAGCAATTTTGGCTATTCACCTGTTCGCTCTTGCGATCTTTGGTGGGATCACTCTTTTCGAAGCGATTAAACCTGCTGATTCTACTTTCGAAGAGCCACCGCCAGCCGAGAAAATTGAGCGTGTTCAGCTCGAATACAAGGTGCGGATGCAGGAAAAGCAAAAGCAGTCTGCCCGGCCCAAACAAAAATTGCAGGTAAAGAGCGTGCAAAATCTAGCCATGCCCGAGGTCGATATACAAGTGCCGAACCTGAATGCCACCAGTAATATTGGTCGCTTTGGCAGTGGAGGGTTCGGGAATTTGGGTGATGGTAGTGGTTTGGATGTCGGGTCAGTCTCCGTTGATCTTTTTGACCTCAAGTCCAAGGGCGAAAAATTCCTCTTTATTATTGATGTAGAACGCGAATTGATGACCGATGCCAAGGGGGGCTTGTTCACATACAATGTCATCAAGAAGGACTTGATGGAGCAGATAGGGACTCTTCCATCCGGTGTTCTTTTTAATGTGATGATTTTCGATGAAAAGGAAATTGAAATTTGGAGGCCGAATCTCGTCCCGGCTATCGATTCCAACAAGAATGATTTTGAACAATGGCTCACACCCATCAACAGTAGCGCGAGTAGAATTGGGGTGAGGAAGGCAAATTTTTCTCCAGTAAGCTGGAAAGAAGGAAATTTCCTTCTTTTGGAGAAGAAAGCTGTCCACTGGCATGAACAAATAGACAAGTTCTTGATCGGTGCAGCGATGTTGGAGCAGCGCGCTGATGTGATTTACATCTTTACGGATTCCCTGCCCGGTATGCACGAAGCCGAATACTATTCGGATGAAAACAGGGACGAGTTTGAGGAGAGATTTAGTAAACTGGTTAGGCGTGAGGGATTTGATTCCATTGAACAGTATGAGAAAAGGCGGAACGAAGTGAGACCGAGAGTTGATAAAGAAATAGAAAAATTCAAAAAAAGAGAAAACGCGGAGCGTGCCAAAAAGAACCTGCCACCACGCGTCTATAACTCGGTGCAGGACTTTCATCTTCGAATGGATATGGAAAAAGAATTAGAAGACGAAATTGATAACTTCCCTACCTATATTCCGGAGAAAAGAAATTATACGCAAATACGAGAACGGGATATGGAAGACTCTTATGAACGATTGATTCGCTTTTATTACGACCAAAATAATGATGAACGACCGGTTCTAAATGCTGTCATCTTCAAAGGTGAAGACGAGGCATGGACCGCCGAGCAGGATGATGGAGTGGATGATTTCGTGGACCTGTTTAATGGAGACTACCGGGTCCTGAAAGGACTTGGTTCCATTGACACTAATCAATTCCTAAACTAAAACTTCCACATTGGGTGTTCTCTGCGGATCAGTGATAGAATTAGTCTGAAAACGCGAGCATCGCGTTTCTCGTGACTCAGGAAATTGAGAAAAGTTTCGAGAGATAGGGGATCAACTGCTTTTTTCGGCTAACAATACCTTTGAGATCAAAGATTGTTGTGGAAGCTGTAGATGGATAAGAGATTCCGGAAATTAATTGATCAGATCCAGCTACCACCAAAAGGGAGTTTTGACTGTTAATATCAGTCACTAATAAAGCCGAGAAATCCAGTTTTTCCTCATCAAGGAAAGACTGTAGCGCACTTCGAAGGGCGTCCTCGTGGTCCCAGAAGTTATCGAATCCCAACTCTTCGACCTGAGAAACAGAGAACCGGATATCTGCCTCTTCGTAGATTTTGCAATCCATCTGAATGACGCGTTCGGGTTCAGCATTTAGTATTACAGAACCGGAAGAGAAGATGTTGTCGGCGAGGTCCTTTGGATCAACATCAGCGATTTTGGAAAGTCGTTTCAAGATCTCACGGTCCACTTCCGTCGTGGTTGGGCTGGAGAGGAAGAGGGTGTCTGAAATCAACCCGGCCATCAGGATACCAGCTATTTCGGGAGGTGGCTCGAGGCCTTCTTTGAAAAATAGATCGGCTACGATCGTGCAGGTAGAACCAACTGGCCGATTGATGAAGAGGATAGGCTGATCGGTTGGAATATTGCCGAGTCGATGATGGTCGATCACTTCCAGTATTTCTACTTCGTTGGCACCACTTACTGCTTGGCTGAGTTCATTGTGGTCAACGAGCACAATCTGAGTAGTAGGCGGCTTGAAGATATCTGTCTTGGAAAAAACACCGAGTAGGTTTTTATCGGAGTCGGTAACGAAGTATAAAGGTGCATACTTGCGGGCGATTCGCTTTTGAACATCACGAACTCGATCTTCCCGGTGAAATTCGATCATGTCGGGCGCAAAGAGGTCGTCGAGGAAGGAAGCCGAACGGATAATCCAAGACGTCGTCGCCGAGTCATAGGGGGATATAATCAAGCTAACATTCTTCTCTTTAGCCCGCTGGATCATCTCATCGTCCAGATCGAGGTTTCCGGTCACAACGAGTAGTCGTACTCCGAGTTGCATACTTTTCTCCTGAATGTCCCACCGGTCCCCGACAACGATAATGCTTTGCTGGGGACTGACCTCTTTCTGAGCGAAGTTTCCGAAGGAGCGTATATCCATTGCCCCGATCCGCACGAACAATTCCTCAAGCTTGTCGGGATCATGAAGGATAACGGTTTTAGCCTTTAGAGAACGAGCGATGGCTGTGATGGTTGACCGAACCTTCCTCATGCGCAATGGATCGCTCACGCGGGGTGTGAAGTATTCTCCCAAGTCAAAAATGGAAACCAGACCTTTCGCTTTGCCTTCTTTATCAACGACCGGCAAAGACCGTACATCGTGTTCATCGATTAACTGGAGAGCTTCAGCGCAAGTGCTATTCGGGGCAGCCTTCCAGAACTCAGTCCTCATGACATCCTCCATGCGCGGAGTTACATCGCCGATGAAGGTTGGGAGAGGGACATTGAATCGCCCTAGAATCGTGTCGATTCGAGCGTTTGAATTACCGCATCGGGCCGGGACAAAGTTTTTCTCACCGATAGCCTTCTTGTAGGACGCATACCCAATTGCTGAGCAAATCGCATCAGCGTCCGGGTTTTTGTGGCCAAGGATGTATACTGGTTTCGTCATGGATCTATATTTGTACTATAGGAAGACCGCACCTCTACAAATAGGAAAGAAAAAAGCCGACTGGGCATCGGCTTTTTTCGGGGAGGCAAGAATGCGCTCCATGAGATTATATAAATACTCGTATCAATCCGCTTCAACTATGTTCGTCGCACCGCCCACAGCTGTTTCTATACTGGTAGTTGTGTTAGAAGTCGTTGGATCGATTAGTTCGTTAGTAGTGGTTTTATAAAACTGAACATGCCCATCTGCAAAAGCAATGTGACCACCACTGTCACCCCAAGGGGAAAGTGTGCGATCCGCCGGCCAAGAACCATCGTTTTCCAGACCCTTAGTCCAAATGATGGGTGTAACCGAAGCGGGAGCATTTGGACTGATGTTGACAGCCATAGAGTAACTAATGGCATCTTCTGCCGTCGTCCAATCGGCTGTTGGTGATTCAGGGTCACCTGTCAAAATGACCTTTGGAATCACTGAGACAGTAGCCACATCATCAGCTGATGATATAAAATAGATAGAACCATCATTCAGCTCGGCAAATTCAGCAAGCACTTGTGCCCATTCGGCGGGTGAGCTGGCTTGTGTTAGCCCAACTCCCCAGGCGCCGTCACCAATCGTTCGCGAGCGAGCCCCAGAAATTGCAAAACTGTTGTAGCTGGTTGCAATGTTCTTTAGGTCGCTGGCAGAAGCAGCTTGAGCGGCTTTAACGCGGACGTTGCCGACGGCAGGAATGATGATTGCAGCTAGGATACCAATAATGGCAATAACTGTTAAGAGCTCGATGAGCGTAAATGCACTTCGACGAGTATCAGGGGAGGTATTCATGCCTAAAATAATCTGCCTGAATGCTTTTTGAGTCAACTTCCAAATAGTGTATTTTGGGGCTCTTCAAGTATTTTTAGCACTCTTTAAAGGTTTATCACTGTGTAGTATTCAGCTGTTGGTGGAACCGCTGGTTGGATCGTCGCGGTTAGGGCCTTTCCGGTATCGTAAGACCGCCCCGAATTTTCATGGCTTTATAGCCTTCCGGAACTTCTACATCTGCTTCGGGTATGCTTTCCTGGCTGACCTGGGTCACTACGATGCTGGTCTGTCGTCTGCTGGCGATCGTTCTAATCTCCAATGGCATCCCTCCGTTGGGGAAACGCATTTTGGAATTCCACAGGAATTTCCCCGGCCAATGGTCCTTCGAGAGGCTGAAAAGCTCCCAGGGCATCGGTGACCCAGAGTATGGTGGTCTGTCCTCATTGGTATAGATCACTTTGCGAGTCTCGAAACCAAGGATCTCCTTCGTCTCATCCGTCACCATAATCTTCCCAGCGGGAGTCTGTTCCAAGCTGGGAGCGAATCGGGATGCGGGTATTCATTAGGTTCTTCTCCGTTCTATGCCTGCGGGTCCGATACAGATCGGTTGGCAAGTGCTCGGCTGGAGCTAGCAATTCAGCTTCCGCTGTCAGTGGCTAAGACAATGTCGCCTATCTTCGGCATCTCGCCGCCGGTCAGCTTTGCGTAGCTAATTTTATCAGAGACTTTATTCACGGTGATCTCACTGATCACCGATCCTTCGATACGCTCCAGGATCTCGCCAGTGGTCGGGTCCGTGAGCAATTCACCTTTTTCCCGGATGACGAACTTTTGACCTTCGGCAATGTTGAAATTGGAGCCGCGATTGATTATGATCCGATCTCCGGAAACGGTAACAACCGCCCCCTCGAGAGAAAAGTCCTCGAATTGTTCAGCAAGAAACCGTGTTGCCTGGACGACATTATCGTAAGCAGCTTCACCTATTGGAGTTTTGGTAAACCCACCGACATCGGCACCCCAGTTGGAAGAAGCATACCCCAAATTCAATCCCTTTTTACCGGCTTTCCCGGTAACGCGCTCTTTGGCGACGATCTCACCCGTGGTAGAATCGATGATCTTCACAATAGTGGTGATGGAAGCTTGCCCTCCGCTGCCTCCGATCCGAAAACCTCCGAGAGAGAGCCCACCACTCTGGCCGGACTCTTCACCGACAACGTCCGTTATTTCAATGTCTGCCAGATATTTGGCACTGCGGATGAGGCCTGTTTGGGCGACATCAGATGCTGCGGCTGATCGACCGCTGGCTTGGAGGTCTTGTTCGAGAAGTGTGTCGTTGATCCGGTCGCGATCTACAACGATGAAACGATTCGTATCGTAGAGAGCGGATTCCATCATGCTGGAAATCGACTGGGACAAATCACCTGTGTAGCTGAAAAGAGCGGTATACTTAGGCGGGAGAACAGCGATGGCATGCTTGACACCATTGTAAGGAGGCAGGCCGAAATCCTCGTTGGTCGATTCCGTTTCGTCCTCGCCAAAGCCAAAAAGCGCAAAGGCACTGGAGGTGGCGGCAAGCGAAAGCAAAAAAGAGAGGTGAAGTTTTTTGTTCATGATGATTAAGTTGGTTTGATTTGTAAAAAAAGGGCGTCGACTAGTCAAGTCGAGTTCCTGAACTTTACGGAGAGAAAGAATCTCAGCTTTGCAAGGATCCCGCCGGCAGCTTCTTGACTCCTTCATTTTCGAGTGTCTTCTTTTCCCAATGAATTGGATCGGGTGGATGGAAAATAACGAGGTTCTGCTTGCTTGGCTCGGCGTGTTGAGTGTGTTTTTCTTTGTCGCGTCGGTAGTCGCGATCCCAATCGTAGTGGCATGGATCCCGGAGGATTACTTTGAAAGGAAAAGAATAGCTGTAAATTGGAAGAACCCGGCCACTTGGATCCGCAGGATTTTGAAGAATGCTTTGGGTGGATTTTTCTTTCTTGCGGGAATTTTGATGCTTTTTCTACCCGGGCAAGGACTTCTTTCCATTTTGTTGGGCGTGAGTTTGCTCGATTTTCCATCCAAACGACGCGTCCAGTTGTATTTGTTTCAAAAACCGGCTATTCACCGTTCCGTTGATTGGATTCGGCGGAAGGCGAATCGCCCTCCTTTGCGAGTGCCGCAGGTCCGAGGATCTTGACTCTGGATCATGCGGGGTGGATCGTAAGGATGTGAACGCGGACGAGGTAAAAACAACCTGGAGGCGACCGAATCTCTACCTGACCGGATTCATGGGAACGGGTAAGAGTTCTATCGGGCGGGAGGTGTCCCGTGCCCTTGGGTATCGCTTCATAGATTCTGATCGATGGATCGAAAAAGAAGCTGGGATGAAAATTCCCCAACTATTCGAGGAGAAGGGCGAGCAGTGGTTTCGCGGGTTGGAGCGGAAATTTATTGAGGAAGGGCATCCGGAGGAGGGCTGTGTGGTTGCCTGCGGGGGTGGATTGATCGTACCGGTGGGGATGCGGGAAACCGTGGAGAACCGAGGGGTTCTGGTGGCGCTGTTTGCCTCACCGGAGACCGTCCTCGAACGAACCTCCCGCAATAAGAATCGGCCCCTGCTACAGGTTGAAGATCCGGAAGCCAGAGTCCGGCAGTTGATGGCGGAGCGTGAACCCGTCTACCGAAAGGTGGTTCTGGCGGTTTCAACGGACGGTCGATCTTTCTCTGACGTGCGGGACGCGGTTCTTCGGATCTACCGGTCCCACAAACAGGAACAGGTTCGGAAGAAATGATATTTTCTGGCTCGGCGGAAGAATTGAGTCCGCATAAGGAAACAGAACGATGATTATTTGAATCAAGGTGCCTTGGTGATTGGTAAAGTTTTGGTAGTTGAGGATGAACCCTCCATTTTGGAATCAGTGCTCTATGCTTTGCGCACGGAGGGGATTGCCGCGACCTGCGCTGAGACACTGGAAGCAGCCAGGTCGATTCTGCAGGCGGAGGATGTATCTCTTTTGGTCCTCGATGTCGGTCTGCCGGATGGCAACGGGTTTGATTTTTGCAGGGAAATTCGGAACCAATTTTCAGGTCCGGTTCTCTTCCTGACGGCTCGGTCCTCTGAGGTGGATCGGATCGTAGGGCTGGAGATGGGGGGAGGTGACTATGTCACGAAACCCTTTAGCCCCCGCGAACTGACCGCGAGGGTGCGTAATCTTTTGCGGAGAACGGGTGGGGAGAGTCAACCTTCGGTCAACCTGGGTCAGAAAAGTAGACGAGAGGGACTTTGTGTGAATTCGGAGACTGCCACCGTATCCTTTGGAGGATCGGATGTAGCAGTTTCCGCAAGTGAACTACGGTTGCTCACGGTGATGGCGGCGCAGCCGGGTCGAGTCTTCTCACGGGATGGTTTAATGACTGCGGCATGGGAAGATCCGGGTGCGAGTCTGGACCGCACGGTGGATAGCCACATCAAAAATCTCCGCGCAAAGCTGCGGCAGGTTGATCCCGATTGTGAAGTGATACGGACCCATCGGGGCTTGGGATACTCTTTGAACCCGGACTTGTGTGAAAAACTGCGATGAAGATCCGAACGATTTTCCTGCTCTCATTTTCCCTGCTTGCTGCTTTATCCGGTTGGTTTTTCTATCGTTGGACAACTGACGAGATTCGCCCTTCCTATCTTAAAGTAGTCGAGGAAAATCTAGTCGATACATCGCGTTTGATGGCAGCGATCGTTCAAGACGAAATGAAGACAGGTTCCGGGGATTTTCCCGATTTTCAGGATATTGCAAAGATGCTGCGAGAGGATCGGTTTACCGCGTTGATCTATGATTCGCGGAAAATTTCTTCCGATTTGGAATTCTACATGACCGACCGACAGGGAGTTCTCCTGTTTCACTCGCATGATCCGGAGCAAGTGGGGATGGATTATTCCAAGTGGAACGACGTGCGGCTCACCTTAAATGGAGAGTATGGAGCTCGATCAACCCGTACCGATCCAGATGATTCACGAACTTCACGTCTTCACGTAGCAGCGCCACTTCAGCTAGGCGGCGAACTGATTGGTGTGATCACCGTGATCAAGCCAATCGACTGGCCGTATCGTTTTATCGAGGAGAGCCGGAAGCATGCTCTACTCGGAGCGGTCCTTCTATTTTTCAGCGCTGTCGTTGTAGCCTTCGGACTTTCTTTATGGTTGTCGAGACCACTCGAAAGACTGACTGAGCACGCATTGCGGGTTCGCGGCGGGCAGCGATCGGAGCCACCCCGCCTCGGGGGTGCGACGGAGATCCGGCGTCTCCAAGTGGCCATTGAGGAGATGCGCAAGGGGTTGGAGGGCAGGGAATATGTGGAGGCCTATGTGTCCAATCTTACCCACGAGATCAAGAGTCCGTTGTCCGGGTTGCGGTCAGCCGCCGAAATACTTCGTGAGGACCCTCCGACTGAAGACCGGATGCGCTTTTTGGGTCACATCCATTCGGAAACCGCCCGCATTCAGCGGGTGGTAGATCAGATGTTGGTTCTTGCCGAGTTGGAGGGGCGGGATGTGCTGGACCGGAAAGAGATCCTTCAACTACCCGACCTGATTCGTGAAGTCATCGAACAGCACAAGGCCTTTGCACAGGCGAAAAAGATTCAGATCGTATTTGAAGAGGCTCAAGCCGGAACGATCACCGGTGATCGGGGGCTTCTAGGGGTGGCACTGGGCAATATTCTCCACAACGCGATTGATTTCTCACCTGCGGAAATGAACGTGGAGGTCCTTCTCGCCGATGCGGATGGCTATCCTAAGATTGAAGTACGAGACTGGGGCCCGGGCATCCCCGAGTTCGCCAGAGAAAAGGTATTTGATCGATTATTCTCACTGCCACGGCCAGGCGGGGGTGCAAAGAGTTCGGGGCTCGGACTGTCCCTCGCACGTGAGATTGCCGATTTGCATGGTGGAAAGATCTGGATTTCGTGCCCGGATTCCGGGGGAACTCGCGTTGAGTGGCTATTTTTGGGATCCGCAATTCTGAAGGAGAAGTAGAAGTTTCAGCCATTTGATCCGCCTTTTGGCTAAATTTTTTCAGAGTGAGTAGTATTTTCCGGCCTTGCGGCGGAACTTCCGCTTGCCTGCCGCATTCCCAGCAGTTCAACTCTTTCAATGAAGTCTCAGAAGATTGCCGTTCTTGATTTCGGCTCACAGTATACGCAAGTCATCGCCCGTCGGATTCGAGAGTGTAATGTCTATTCGAAGATATTTCCCTACAACGTATCGGCAGAGACCCTTAAGGAAGAGGGCATTCAGGGGCTGATCTTTTCGGGGGGGCCGGCCAGTGTGTTGCGGGAAGATTCCCCCAAGCCTGATCCCGGGGTTTTTGATTTGGATGTCCCGATTCTGGGAATCTGCTACGGCGTTCAATTGATGGCCCTTATGATGGGAGGCGAGGTTTCCCGAAGTGACCGGCGGGAATATGGCCACGGGACCCTTCGCCTCGTCCGCGACAGTCGTATTCTAAGTTCTCTACCCAAGGAGATTCGGGTTTGGAATTCGCACGGAGATCGGATCGTTCACCTTCCGGAAGGTTTTGAGGCTGTCGCCGAGACCGAAAATTGTGAATTTGCGGCAATTGAGCACAAGGAGAAAGCCATATTTGGCCTTCAATTTCACCCCGAGGTGTCCCACACCGAATGTGGTTCGGAGATTATCCGAAACTTTCTCTTCAAGGCGTGCGGTTGCACCGGTGACTGGTCCATGGCCAACTTTATCGAGCGTTCCGTCGAAGACATCCGCAAGCTGGTCGGCGATGAGCATGTGGTTCTCGGGTTGAGCGGGGGAGTGGATTCTTCGGTCGCCGCAGCATTGATCCAAAAGGCGATTGGAAACCAGTTGACCTGCGTATTCGTAGACAACGGGCTTTTACGGCTTCGTGAGCGGGAACAGGTGGAACTCCTCTTTCGGGAAAATTTCTCCATGAACTTGCGGGTTGAAGCTCAGGGGCAGCTGTTCCTGGATCGACTGGTCGGCATCGAAGATCCCGAAGAGAAGCGAAAGAAGATCGGGAACGCTTTTGTCGAAGTCTTCGAGATGGCCATCAAGAAAATCGGGGAGGTCACCTTTCTAGCCCAGGGAACTCTCTATCCCGACGTCATCGAGAGTGTTTCTATTGACGGGAATCCGGCGGCACTGATCAAAAGCCATCACAACGTAGGAGGCTTGCCGGAGAAAATGCGACTCAAGCTACTGGAGCCTTTGCGCAATCTGTTCAAAGACGAGGTTCGCCTCTTGGGCAGTGAGCTGGGCTTACCTAAAGAAGTGCTCTGGCGGCAACCATTTCCCGGTCCTGGACTTGGAGTGCGCGTGCTCGGTGAGGTGAAGGAAGAATATTTGGAGATCCTGCGCGGAGCCGACGCTATCCTGACCGAGGAAATGTATGCTTCGGATTATTATTATAAGGTCTGGCAGAGCTTCTGCGTCTTTCTCCCGGTTCGTACCGTGGGTGTGATGGGAGACGAGCGAACCTATGATCACGTGATCGCGCTGCGAATCGTCGAAAGCGCAGATGCGATGACTGCAGATTGGGCACGGATGCCCCATGACCTGATACGGAAGATTTCCAATCGGATCATCAATGAGGTCGACGGAGTCAATCGAGTCGTCCTCGACGTTAGCTCCAAGCCACCGAGCACGATCGAGTGGGAATAAGTTACGTATAACAATCACTTAAACCCGGTTCGCGCCAAGATGGCCGATACGCTGGAGGACATCGATTTTACGAGCATCTATGGCCGGGTGATTTCGCGCCGGGCCAGAGAGCGGCTTGAAAAGCTGGGAGAAGTGGAGAATCCGACCCGGCCCCAGAAGCGGGGAATTGCGCGTGAGGAAAGCCGAAAAGGCCGAAGTCAATTATTGGTGAAGTTCGCAGGGGAGGCGAGTCCCTTCCGGGGAATAGACGAAGAGGCCTACATCGACTTCCGAGAGTACTGGGAGCTTCCAGTTCTCGAATTCGGGCCGGTGCCCGAGTCTCGTGCCTGCGGCAGAAGTGCCAAAGTGGCAGAGGTGTCCCGCCTCTGTGCGTCGGAGCGGGAACCCCGGGGCAAGATGCCCCAGGCACTTAATGATGCCTTTCGGTCTCCGGAGGCAGAGTCTTTCAAGAATCAAGACCTTGTCGTTTGGGTGTCCTCAGAATCTATCCTCAGAATCTGTGCTTTGAATTGGCTAAAAATGGCCTTTTATTCGTCATTTAACGGCCATTTAATTGACAGTTCCGGAGCATTTGCCATGATTCGATCATGTTTCGATCCTTCCAGCCTGTTTATCGAATCACACCGGCAATCACGAAGGCTTTGATGAGTATCGAGGCGGATCGGCAGGTGATTATGGATCTTCCCATGACGCCGAATATGTTGCAGTCGCTACGGGAAAGCGCGCGGTTGCTTTCAACTCATTATTCGACCCAGATCGAGGGCAATCGCCTCACGGAGGCGCAGGTGAGGGAGGTAATAGAGGGTGGAGGACGTTTTCCCGGGCGCGAGCGTGACGAAGCAGAAGTCCGGCACTACTTCCGGGCGCTTGAATTTGTCGAAGGACAGGCGCGGGAGCGGGCGGTGGTTGGCGAATCACTCATCCAGCGTATCCACGTCTTGACTTATCACGGCAGACCCACCCCAACGGCTTATCGGGACGGCCAAAATGTGATTCGGAATTCGGAGAACGGTGGGATTGTCTATTTGCCGCCGGAAGCTCGCGACGTGCCCGAGCTGATGGACCAGCTCGTCTCCTGGATCAATGATGTGATTCTCGAAGATGAGTTGCCGATTCCTGTCATCGCGGCGCTGGCGCATTATCAGTTTGCCACCATTCACCCGTATTACGATGGCAATGGGAGAACCGCCCGCTTGCTCACCACGTTCATTCTTCATCGTTATGGATACGGGCTCAAGGGCATCTATGCGCTGGAGGCCTATTACGCCCGCAAGTTGGATGACTACTACAACGCCCTGACCGTGGGAGAGGGGCATAATTATTATGTAGGGAATCGAGCGAGGGCGGACGTGACACGCTTCATTGAATACTTTATCAAGGGCATGGCCGAGTCATTTGCCAGTGTTCGCCAGCAATCGAGTAGGCAAAAGTCTCTGGGAAAACAGGACCGGTCTTCGGTTCTGAGGAAACTGTCGCCCGCCCAACGGCAGGCTTTGGAATTATTCCGTGACGACAAGGAAATCAGGGCCAAAGATGTCGCAACGCTGTTCAAGGTCTCACCCCGCCAAGCTTCACGTTATTGCCAGCAGTGGGCCGACGGGGGATTCCTGATTGTAGCTGACCCGGCGAAGCGAAGCCGCCGCTACCGATTGAGCCCGGAATTTGAGGACCTTTTCTCCTGATTTATGCTATTGCTCAAACTTGTCCGTAAGAGCAGGTTCAAGAAGGAATTTTTAAAGCTTCTTTCTTCGGGGAAAGACCTCGATAAGTTGGCTTTGATTATACGGACGCTGCAAGCGGAAAAGCCACTGCCGGAACACAACCGAGACCACGCCTTGACGGGTAATTACGTTGGGCACCGTGGATGCCATGTGAGCCCTGATTGGCTCTTGATCTATCAAACACCGAGACAGAACTGATCCTTGTGCGCACCGGCTCGCACAGCGAGCTGTTTGTCTGAATTTTCCTTTAGCCTGCCGCCCGAGGAGAAACCGAGTCAATGGTTGGTGAAGTTCGGAGGGGAGGATAGCTTTTATCCGTGGACGGGGGCTGCTGATATTGGCAATTGGAGTTCTGCCCGGTGGTTGAGTTGGATTTTTGCTGAGAACTGAGCTGGGTTGCAAAATTTATGGGTGTCCTATATCGAATACTACAACTCTTTGGCACCTGCTGAAGGGTTCGACCCATGATTCTACAGAGTTCGAGTGGGTGGTTGCTCTCGCAGGTCTAGATTTTGAGCAAAGTATGTTTAGTGGGAAGGATTCTTGTTAGAATTTTCAGGTAAATCCCTATCTGTAGGTCCCTGAAACAGTTCCTCTAATTCTGGATAATTTTCTGGGTCTGTCATATCACTAGGAAGATTGATTATTAATTCAGCAACTAACTTACCTAACTTCCCATTGTATGTGTCTCTGAATTGAGCAAAATCCTGTGATGCGTTTTCGTCAGCTTCATCGCTAATAATTCGAACATGTAGAGAGGGGATGTCTCTTTGATCCAAAGCCACCAGCAACCCGAATAAGTTCATGTCTACAACCTCTGCGTCGGTTGTTGTTCGTATTCTGTTTTTTAGCTCTGTAGATTTTATAAAGGCTTCTCCGGATGCAGCCGATACTCTCTTATAGTTTTCGAGGAACGACATCGGTATTCCTTTTGGCATCTGAGGTAAGAGTGCTTTGAAACTTTTGGGTGAAGCGATAGATAAATCTTCTATCGTCTGCCAAGGCAGCACTCTAGAAACGACCAAAATATCTTCGACTGAAAATGAATGATCTAAGAGTCCAACTGGGCCGACACTGATAACCAGATCCATGTTGGTTGCTCCGAGTAGACTTTCAGTTGATACTGCTGTTCGTACTGCTCCTGAACCCATATTTTTAAGATAGATTTTACTTTCACGGTGGTGAACAAATTCAATAATCTTTCCATTTTTATCGATTTTTTGGACCTGTCCTCCAATTTCAAGTAGAAATTGGTTACGGTCCTTTTCCAATGCGTAGAGAAATCCGACATTACGACAATATGACGAATCGGAAAGAAGTATGACTACTGCGATTAAGTGAAAAATTCGTTTCATTATTTTTTATTCTTGCTTTGTTGTCGGTGTGCTATTCTGGATTAATAAACCATGGAGAGTAGACGTAAATTCACGAGTAGACTTCTCAAAGGGTCTTTAGCTGTTGGAGTTCTCATCTCACTCCCAAATGGATATGGAAGTATAGTTTCAATGCAAACCTATGCTATCGAACCGATTCCTGATCGCCATTATCCTCGAAGTTTTTTAAATTATATTTCATATGCTCGGTTTACTTCTACAGCTGAAGCAGTTGCAAGCGTGCGTGATAGCCGACTTGCCTATAGGGTTGTGCTTCTATGAAATCTTTACTTACGCAATCGAGCTTGAAGGTCCCACTACAGTGGACGGTTTGCTCGCTGGTTGCTTGTGCCACCGATGGTTTTGTCCGTCGGTGGCACTTTTTTTTACCTGATGAGTAACGGATCCAAAAGTCGCCGTGTAAACGGACCACCCAATGGGCCTCGCGCGCCACTTTCTCTGAAGTTGCGAGAAGCATCCATGCTACTCGGCCTCAAGCGTCGCGAGGAAGCTCTTCAAGTTTTAGCGGACGCTACACATTTATCCGAGAATAAGATTGAGCGTGCAAAAATAGCAAATTTGGTGGCTCAGTCTCAATTCGAATTGGGTCGGTATCAAGATGCTGCAGCTAGATATGATGAAGCGGCAAGGCTCGGTGCTGATGATGGACTGGATTCACCGAGGTTTTTATCCCCTTCGCTTGGAAAAGTGCGGTGCTTGTTAAAAGATCAGAAGCTTTCTCAGGCGTTGTTGGAGGCCAAAAACTTAGCGGATCTCGTGGCAAAGAAGGCGGCCAGCTACGACGAGCTTATAAACAACGCGGGGAATGGTCGTCGTGGGTTTAACGAATTAACTGTTCCAGCAAAACCTATCCGTCCGCCTGTCGCTCTCACCCGGATCGGTGTGACTTTTTTGGAGGAGGGTTATCTTGAGGCCGGAAAAGGATTTCTGGAGCGAGTTATTACCCTGGTCCCAAATGGTGCCAGTCGTGCCCGATATTTTTTGGCACAAACTCTATTACTGGAAGGCGACTCCGAGCGTGCAGAGAAACTTGCCTATGAGAGTTTGCTCTTTGGGAAATTTCGAGCAAAGACAATTCCTGCTTGGGAGACATATATAAACGCTCGTAAAGCGAGTGGAAAACCCCTGTTTGATGCGGATCTCTTTCGGCAGTTTAAACGGGGGGAGATCGGAGGCAGGGCAGCAGGTCGTGCAGAGATCCTCATCATATCGGAACTTCGTCGCCACAATGATAGTTTGTGGGTGGACCTAGCACTTTCCTGGAGGAAATCAGCTCGCAATCGTGATCCAATCATCCGCGTTGAAATATTGAAGATGCTCTTGAGCGAAGTGAAGACCGGGGCGATGTTCGCCAGTGAACCAGCTAGAAATGCTCTCGAACTGGCAGCTGCGATTTACCGCGAACCTACTTTAGCCGCCAGTGAAAGCATTGGGTTGGCTAAGGTGCTTGGGGTATATGGAGGTGCTGCAGGTATGTCGCTTCAGCAGATAGAAGTTTGGCTTGATCGGATTGATGTTCGCTATGGGGACAAATATGGACAATGGGCTTATCAATCCTGCGCTTTGGGTATGACCAAGGCAAAGGAGTATGAGAATGCTCGCGTAGTATTTGGTTCGCTTATTGACAGAGCCTCCGAATCTTCAGCTGAGTGGGGTAAGGCGGTGTGGTCCTCGGCAAAGAATGAATATGCTTATGGCGACTACTCGAGATCAGCGGCTCTGTACCTTCGTTTCTCAGGAAATAATAGCATGGAGACATCTTTACGTCTACAAGCGTTTCTTCGATGGATTCGTGTAAAAGAGAAATCCGGTGAAGATGTTAATGAGGAGAAGTCGAAAGAATTCGTTGGTCGTTTGCTTGCTAGCATTAATGATTATCAGCCCATGCTTGATGCGGGTCGCCAACTCTCTCTAGCGGGACCGAGTTTCAGGCCAATCCTTGATCAAGTCACCAACGCTGCTACGGAACTTTCCTTGCAAGCCTTTGAGGATTCCAAGACGACCAAGGAAGCTCTAGTTGTTCTTCTAGCACTGAGCCGACGACAGTTATATGATTTCGGTCACGCTGCAAAAGTTTTGGAGTTCTACAATGGACTTTCCTCAGAGAAGCGCAATTGGCTATGGAGTCACGACTCACGTTATTGGGAATACCTGTCAGTGGTTATGTATTCAGAGTTTCGTGTAGGGTCCTCCCCAAGAGGAGAGGAAATGGGTCGTAGTGCTTTTGAAGATCCTACTACACCGATTGTTGGACGCGTTTTTCTGGGGGTACATTATGGCCTATGGCTTCGCGAGCGATATCGTGATCATGAAGCTCTGGAACAATTTTCTAAAGTACTCACAGTTAGCCCAGGCCATCGACTAGCATCACACGCTAATTACTGGCTGGGTCTTCACAGTTACCAGGAGAAGCAGATCGACGACACCATTAATTTTTTACGACAAGCGAGGCGGTGTCTTCTTCCTCGACCTGGTCTTTACTCCGAATGGGAGGTAGATGCTAAAGCAGGCCTTTTGCTCAGGTTGTTGTCGCCGGCTGATGAGACCGTAGATCTTTCCCTCTATAGTGAGGATTTTTTAAGCCGACAAGAGGTTTCGCTGAGAACCGATCTGACAGGCTTATTATCAGCGGGATGAAATATTTTTTTAAGAGCTGGAGCGGCACTTCTAGCCTCTGGGTTTCTTTTGGTTACCAGTTGGGCTCAGGAGCCGGATGACCACTCGGGTTATTATCTTACGGTCAACAATGGAGTTGGTACAGGTAGATACGAAGCAGGTGAAACGGTGTCTATAACGGCCAGTGATAAGGAAGGTTTTCAATTTATAAAATGGATAAAAGAAGACGGATCTACTGGTAGAGTCGACCATTTGTATAGGTCGAACACCACATTCGCTATGCCACAGCTAAATCCGCCAAATTGGTAGCAGTGTTCGCAAAAATAGAGGGCTGGTTCCCGGTTATCGAAGACGATGAAACCATCAAAATTTGGTTGCTGCTCCAGAAGCCGAAAGAGGGTGAAAGCTATATTCGTTTTCCACACCGTGCTCGGGTAACTATCGATTCTGGTCCAACTTTATCAAAAGAAAAAGCTTTCAAGAATATTCAGGTTAAACTTGGATGGTTTCCTAGTCCATCAGCGGAAGGGTCATGGCATAGCGACGAATTAGTCCGATATTGGGATACTGAGACTGAGGATACCTCTATTCAAAGGGACTCTGTTTTGCAAAAAAGCATATTCAAAGAGAAGAGTCCTGGAGTCTTTGAAGCGACTGTATGGTATTCGGGTGACTGGTCTCCAAAAGACTTTGGGGAAGACCCATATGTTGCGCCTGAAGCACATACTGGTTTTAAATTGCTAGCGCATGGGACAAACTATGATCAAGTCGTGGCGACTACTTCGGAGAACCTACTTAAGGTGGACATAAAAGAAGTATACGAGAAAGATCAGGTTTGGAATAAAGTTCCGCATCCTAGGGAACCCGGCTATATTAACAAATTTGAAAATCCGGAGGAGCCTTTGAGCGAAAAAGAGCTTAATAATCGATTGTTTCTGGCAGTTGAACCTCCTTCTGGAAAAATCGAAGTGGTTGTAGAGCTTGAAGATGAACTTGCCAGTGACTTGCAGGATTACCTTCTGTGCGGACTTGAAAATGAAAGAACAGGAGAACTCCTTGATTCTTTTGCATCCTTTCAGAACTCTTTAGAACCAGATGAGGGATCATTTTCAGAACTTTCTGTAACTCCCACAGGTTCTGCAGAGGATGATGTTTTTGTAGTAGTTTTGGGCTTTGACAAAAATTCTGATGGGGCTCTCTCTGAGTCGGAGTTAATCAATTCCGGCGGCGATTCAGCCCAGTTCTCTTTGACGATTATTACTGAAGGTGACGTAGATGCGGCACATTCATCATTGTTAATCACTACAGCCCGTCACATTAATGGTGTTGTAGGTGATTACAGCCGTTATTTTCTTGGTGAGCAGAATGGAATACCGGAAACGACTACAATCGATAGTGTGGCTTATCCGATTGGTGATCACAGTATTCAGATGATTGCTGGAGCTTTCTACGATCAGTCTTCAGGTGAAGTGATCGTTCCGACTTTTCACTCAGATACTCAGTCAAGTTATGCGGAGTTAATGAGAAAATTCTTCGCCGAAGATGGATCGAGAGGCTTGTATCAACTCGTCCAGAGGACTTGGAAACACCATGCGAATGATATTTGGAATCACTTTGAAACAAATGGTGATTCGGAGAGTTTATTTACCTTCTCGCTACGTGAGGAGGACTCATTAGTCAATTTCTACTACGGCTCCACTTATGGGTTCAATGGTCCTCGTTACTCTTGGGGACTATCAAGAGCCTATGGTGGAACAGTTTCGCTAAGCCTTTATCGTGACGGAGACCGTGTCTACGCAAGGTTGATAGGACTAAAAACGACGCTTGTTGATGTCTATGATTTTGATTTTACCCAGGCTCGAGGAACTGCATCTAGACATGGTGGAATTATCCAAATTTCCTTTGATGAGGAAAGAGACCAAGGGCGTATTTTTCGTAGCGAGATAGATGTCAGTTTATCGTTTACGGATCAAACAGATCTTGGGCCCTTTCGCCAGCCTCTAGAGTATTTTAATGAAAATACCTATATTGACAACGGCACTCCGATTTACATCCCAGACGCTGGATCTGGGGTTGCACCTGGTTATTTCTTTCTTGACTGAGCAATCCAATGATAAATGTTATAATCATTGGTCTGGCGATTATTTTTCTTTTCGGGTGTGATAAAGGGGTGCCCCCCGAAAAGGAGAGTGCCAAGGCGGAAAATAGAATTCCTGAAGAAATTAAATATGATACTGAGGCTAACTCTATTGTTCAATCAGTAGTCGTTCCGGGTGGAGCGACTTCGCAGCTTTTTTTTAATGAGATGCTCGAGGGAGGTGATCCCGCACAATTTGAAGAGCGATTTTTAAAGAACATTGTTGGAACCTATGAAGAACTAAACGTTCCGGAGTTCATAGACGCATCGAAGGAACTTACAAACTATAGAAACGTTCTTGCTAGGAAGCTAGATCTCCAGTCTTGGCTACTAGCTTCACTCATAGAGAAGGCAATCACTGGTAGTGTTTTGCGAAAGCTTCAAGACGATCAATTGTCTCCTGCAGAGGCTTATGAGATAGTTAAGGGTTTTCAGGTTCGCATGTATAGTGTCGATAGGATTGGCCAAGTAGTTGATGGCTCTCAGGTGATTGTTTTATCGCCTGGATTTACGTCCACAGAGCAAGAAATATTGAAAGAGAAATTTGGACTAGATCATCCGTCTTTAGCATCCGAAGGTTACCGCTACCGGGCGCTCTTTGAGCACATCGCAACTACTTCAAATGAGAGCGGCTCACTAGAACCTGCTAGGCTTAAAACTCTTAGTTCACTCTTTCAATTGTTTGGGACTTACAAAGAGTCGCTTATGGTATCTATATACACTAAATACCTTTCAGAGGGCGGTGAATCGTTATCCAAAGATAGTGGTGAAATCAACTCTTCTGCTATCGAGGATGCTCTTAAGTCTCAATATCTGCCGGAATTCCACACTATGGGTTCAGCCAGAATTAGGCTACACGAGCTTCGATCCCTTTTGAAGGATTATGAATAAAGAATGAAGGTCTTTGCATATGCGACCTTTCTCGTGCTGGGACTGATGATCGGTTATGTCTCCGGAGTGGTGAGCAAGGTCTTTTTCGATAGACTGACGTATTCAATACAAGGTAGCGAAGTTTATCTGTCTTCGCGTAGCATAATTGCTAAAATGCAAACGCATGGGTTGGAAATCCCGGAATTGTCCTATGATTTGGAATACTACTTCCAATCGGGAATGTCAGATTGGAGGAAGATTTTCGCATTCAGTGCGGAGAAAGGTGAAATAGTGGATTCAGTCGAATCATTCATTAGAGACCGAAATGTAGAGCAGACTTTTGAGTTGAATGGTGAAAGTGATTACCGATGGCCAGAAGGACCGGAATGGTGGCCGACTTACTTCGAAAAAGCAACTGTCTACAAAGGAGACGGGTTTTCTCTCGCTCATGATGAGCTTAACAATCGGATCTATGTTGAAATTTATGTCTGGTGAAGATATGACAGAAAGATTCGAAAAATACGCGTATCCGTCCGGCATTTAACCCCGGCATTAGTATTGATGGTGACGATTGTCAATTTGCGGGTAAAATGCACCAGTAATTTGCGGAGGACACCGAGAAGACGTCGGGTCTTGACTTAGGATTGATCCCGAATCGCTTCCGTGACGAACCCGGCGACTCCGACCGCCCGTCCGATCGAGTTTTCCCCCCTGGCACCCCTGCTTGGTGGAAGAGCCTCCGCTTTCGCACAATGACGTTATATCCAATCCGCTAAGCGGCTCCGGTCGTTCCTCCCTCCACCGCTTACCCGGCTGGCAGTCGCAGGCTCCTTCGCCGGGCCGCGGTTTGGACATGAACGTCGCATTGTGCGAGTCTTCGGCAGAAGTGGGGGGTGCCTTTTTCGGGCGGGGGGAAGGATGACGGGTCGGGCTCCGTTGTCTTCGATTCGATAAGTTCCCCGGCGTCGCGGCAATGTTCCCTCCGTCCGGCGGCAGCGGGACTGCGCGCTCCTTCGGAGCTTTACCGATAAGTCAGCTTCCACATCGGTTTCCGATACTTCAAAGTTTTGAGAAGACTCTGACTAGGTAGTTTATAGATATTCGGCGACAAGATATGAGTATCTAAATTATTATGACCTCTGTTATCTATTGTGGTCAGCTCGAAGAGCAATGTAATTGGTTGATTGTATACAGACATCCCCGAACTCCCCTCTCTCCGATCTGGATGCGCAGAATTAAGCCAGGCATGGCAGCCATTCCCCGGTCCGGGACTCGGGGTGGAATGGCACTAGGTTAAGGTATTTTCAGGGCGATTTTTGGTAGCATTGGTCGCCACATGTCACTGCGTAGCTTCTTAGCGAAGACGGAAGACCGATGGCCCGCATGGGCCGACGGAGGCTCAAATCCCGAAGATCATCCGCCTTGGCGGCGGATGCTACGGATTTTCGCGTAGCGATCCTTAAACTAGTGCCATTCGACTCGGGGTGCGCGTGCTCGGTGAAGTGAAGGAAGAATATTTGGAGATCCTGCGCGGTGCCGATGCTATCCTGACGGAGGAAATGTATTCGTCGGATTACTACTATAAAGTCTGGCAGAGCTTCGCGTCTTTCTCCCCGTTCGCACAGTCGGTGTGATGGGTGACGAGCGCACCTACGACCATGTGATCGCATTGCGAATCGTCGAAAGCGCCGACGCGATGACCGCGGACTGGGCGCGGATGCCCCATGATTTGATTCGGAAGATTTCCAATCGGATCATCAACGAGGTCAATGGTGTCAATCGGGTCGTTCTCGACGTAAGCTCCAAGCCACCGAGCACGATAGAGTGGGAGTAGGGTTGTAAATGGAATTCGCTTGGGGAACGGAGATTTTTAAGAACGATGGAAAGTGGCCTCAGGGCTATGGTTACGGGTTAGGCCGCAGGCACCTAATCGCCGGCGAGTTCCATTCCGGCCAAATCTGGTTTACTTGTAGTGGTATCGCATCTGAACAAATGTGATGCCTTGCTCAAACTCCTTGTAGATGATGCGATGTTCTTCGGTTATTCTTCTAGACCAATAGCCGCTAAGGTTGTGCTTTAATGCTTCAGGTTTACCGATTCCATCGTGTGGAGATCTTAGAATCTCCCGGATCAATAAATGAATTCTTTTAAGGATTCTGTTGTCGTTTTTCTGCCAGAATTGATAATCTTCCCAGGCTTGTGGGGTGAATGTAATGTTCACTCGGTAAGACTAATTTCTTTTTCTATCGTGCGTCCTTTTTCGGCTTCATTAATTGAGTTCAAAAGGCGATTGGCGTTCGCAGGACTTCGTAGCAAATACGCAGTCTCTTCGAGCGCTTCGTAATCTTCCAGAGAAATCATAACAACTGATTGGTCTCTCTTTCGGGTAATAATCACCGGATCGCGGTCGAGACAGACTTGATCCATTGTAGATGCAAGATTCTCTCTTGCCGCAGTATACGTAATTGCATTCATATGGACAGGATAATGTCCATATTGTCTCGAGGGTCAACCAACTATATCTTCGGAGGTCGAAGTATGAAGCTGTGTTATACCAATTTCAAAAAAGTTTAGGATTTCAAGTTGGCGACAGAACCGATTGCGCAAGCGCGGATCCATCCGTTGCCGACCAACCGGACAACCCCACAGGGATCAGCGATCCAGTCGCGCAGATGGCTGGCCACGACCTGATCACCTATCTGAATGGGGAGCTGGAGTTGACGACTAAAGCAAATGTCGGAACGAGGTTTCGCGTCGTATTACCGTTGTAGGCAGAGAGCGAGTTTACAAAGTACGAAACCCTTCTTTAATCGCGAAAGCGACCAACTCGGTCACATTTTTAATGCTGAGCTTTTTCATCAGGGGTGCTCGTGCTGATTATTGCTCAGTTTCCGAACTAAAGCTCATGCACTCGGCCACATTTGGCCTCCGAAATAATAAATCTTGTGAAGCACTAAATCCTCGACTCCGGAACCTCACGCTCGAAGTCTTCATCGTAGCTTTTCTTCGGATTGGCCTTGAGGATGCGGGAAGCGTTCTCTTCGTGTTTTTTGCGCGAGGAGGTTTTATACACGGTGTTGCCGTCCGGATCGTAAAGAATGATCAGGTAATCTTCGTATTTGTAGCCGTGTGCCGACCCGTTTCGCGGGTTTTCGTCATACCTGTTGGTGAAGGTTTTCCCCTGCCAGCGAACTGTCTCTTGATACGGGAGGGTCAGGGTGAACTTCTCCCGAAAGAGGATCTTCATTTCTCCCGAAGTGATTGCGCTTTCCCCGATCACTACAACGATTCCTTCGACATCGCGATAGGTCGTATTGAAGTCTTTGTTGAGAATGCTGACAGTGGGCTCCATAACCACAACCCGGTCGTCAGGATCGCCGTCATCGTTCAAGTCGTCGTCACGGCCTCTGGAAAATCGGACGGCGAGGTTGCTTTCGGCGCTGACTATCGGATAGTTCTTCAGTTCTTCCTGTCGCTTCGCCCAGGCTTGAATTTGCTTTCTACTATCCTCGGAAAGATTTTTGAGAGGCAGCCATGCGAAGAGTTGCCCGTCATCGCGGCGGATCGTGACGGCATCGTCGCCGTTCAACTCGACGATTTCAGCGCGGATCGATCGTCCTTTCACATCCTCGAGGTTCAGCATCGTTTCTCCAGCTGCGCGGATGGTGCCCATCGACATGAGAACGATCGTCAGAAGAATGCGCAGGCTTGCCCCGTCGGAGCGGGCTGTTTGCGAGACTCGGGAAAGGAGGGAAAAGGTTATTATGAAAGGGATATACTTCATAGCTTACCGTCTTCTACAGAGAAAGAAAGAGCGGTCCGCCCGGCAAACATAAAGAGAGCGATTGCGCCCAAGGTCACGGTATCTTTACAAGGCCATTTCGTCTGAATACCGAGTTATGTTTACAAATACCTCATTCCACGGATATTCCGCAATACTTCATCCGGTTGTATGGCT